>Ga0302123_10000134_pt1 | contig 55901 bp, 49 predicted proteins | sample CB21_321_MG_FD_203109 | JGI IMG/M metagenome (GOLD analysis project Ga0302123, IMG submission 203109) | Marine microbial communities from Western Arctic Ocean, Canada - CB21_32.1 | ecosystem: Environmental > Aquatic > Marine > Oceanic | place: Canada: Western Arctic Ocean | collected 2017-09-28 | reverse complement strand
TCCAAAACCACAACCAAGCCCCCCGACCTTTTGTCTGGTCCGCCACTGCCAACCAGATTATCCGCAAGGTCTCTAAATGTAAAATTATTTTAGAGACACTACACTAGCGGCGATCTTGCTAGGCCTGGCGGTTGCGTTCAAGGTGTGGCCGCTCTATTTCGTGCCGCTGTTGGTTGTTCGGGGTAAGCGGCTTGTCGCCGCGGGAGCGCTGCTTGTCACGGTGGTGCTGATGTTGCTGCCGGCTTTCTACTTTGGGTGGACGCAGAATCTCGACCACTTAAACGATTGGTATGAGCAGGAGTCGTCGATTGTGGAAACAGCCGGGGAGATCTGGTTCCCGAGCCAGTCGCTGCTGGGTGTGATGACGCGGCACTTGACCGAGATCGACTACTCGAATCAGCCTGACCCGAACTACCCGGCGGTGAACTCCCTGCCGTTGGATTCGGACGTTGTTTATGGCCTCTGGTTGGTGCTAACGGGAAGTTGCTATGCCGCCCTGCTGTGGCTTGCGAAGAAGACGCCCGCGTCTCGATGGTTGATGATGCTGGCTGTTGCTTGGTGCGCGCTGCCGCTGTTGCAACCGTACACGCAGAAAACGATTGCCCTGGTTGTGTGGGTTTGGCCGGCGTTGGCCGCGGCCAACTCGGTTAGGCTGCCCGGTCTTGGTTGGCAGCGGACGGTGATCTTCATCGCCGCGGTGATGAGCTTTGCTCAGGTGGTCGTTCCGAGCCGGTATGCACAGCGGTTGATGCAAGTGGTGGGACTCGACGCGCTGATAGGCGTCTTGTTGTTGGCGGGTCTGGTCGGAATTCTCTTGCGTGCGGGGGAGACGCCCACAGAGCGAGTTTCAACGGATGGGTAGATCGCGCAGGCCGGCTAGGCGTTCGAGCGATTCTTCGTCGGCGAGGAACTCGGCTTCTGGGAGTAGCCGCATGCAGCCCAGGTCGCAATGATGGTTGCGGAACATACGGCGAAACAGGTCGTGTAGCCAATGCTCGGCGCGGTAGGCGGAGGTGAATACTTTGGCGATGCAAATACCGCCGCCCTCGATCATCGCTCGAAATTCGTCTGTGTCGTCAACGCGGTCGCAGACAAGATGGACCATGTCGGATCCGACCGCGTGTACTTCTTTGAAACAACCGTCCATGGCCCAATTTTGAAGGCTCGGGCGCCAGTAAACAAGACCGGAAAGGGTTCATTTTTGGAACGGGACGGAAGTACCATTACTATTCGTAGGATGGGGAACTCCGAGGGGCAATGTGAGTAGATCATGGCGGCCGGGAGGCCACCGCGGCCCGCCGGGAGGCGCGCGCCTCCGAATGCGGAGCAAGGTGTTCAGCCGGTGCTGACGCGTTCCATGTGTGCTGATTCGTAGGCCGAGACGGCTGCTGCTTGCTGCTGCAAGTAACCTAGCTGGTCGACGCCGTCCATGAGGCATTTCTTTGAGAAGTCGTCAATGGGGAATGACGCGGTGCGGCCGTCGGGTAGGCGGACAAGCTGATTCGGTAGGTCGATTTCGAGTTCAATCGGATTGTCACCGCCGGCTGCTTCGAGTAGGTCGGCGTGGATCTTCTCGTCGACCATGATGGGCAGAAGGCCGTTTTTGTAGCAGTTGCCCTGAAAGATGTCGGCGAACGAGGTACTGATGACGGCCTGGAACCCGAAGCCCATCAGCGCCCACGGCGCGTGTTCGCGCGAGCTGCCACAGCCGAAGTTATCACCGGCGACGAGGATCGCGGCGCCCTCGGCGCGGGGTTGGTTGAGCAGGAAGTGAGGGTTCGGACTGCCGTCTTCGAGGTAGCGCCAGTCGTTGAACAGGTTCTTGCCGAGGCCCAGTTTGTCGATGGTCTTGAGGAACCGTGCCGGAATGATCTGATCGGTGTCGATGTCTTTGACGGGCAGCGCGATGGCCTTGCCCTTGAATGTCTTGATTGGGTGCATGAGAGATTCCTAGTTCGTCAACGTGCGCGCATCGGCGACGGCGCCGGCGATTGCCGAGGCGGCGGCTGTGACGGGGCTGGCGAGGAAGGTGCGGCCGCCCTTGCCTTGACGTCCTTCAAAGTTACGGTTGCTTGTGCTGACGCAGTACTGACCGGGGGTGAGCTGGTCGCCGTTCATCGCGATGCACATGCTGCAACCGGCTTCGCGCCACTCGGCGCCGGCGGCCCGGAAGATTTCGGGCAGATTCTCGGCCTCGGCTTGTTTCTTGATCTTCTCCGAACCCGGCACGACCATGACGCGAACGTTCGGGCTGACTTTGCGGCCCTTCATGACGGCGGCGGCTTCACGGAGATCGGAGATGCGCGAGTTGGTGCAGCTACCGATGAAGACCACGTCGATCGGATGACCCAGCAGCGGCTTACCTGCTTCGAGGGCCATGTAGTCGAGCGCCTTGCGAATCGATTCACCGTTCGCGCCGGCCGTTGCCGGGTCGGGAACCGGCTGTGTGACGCGGACGCCCATTCCGGGATTCGTGCCGTAGGTGATCATCGGTTCGAGGTCAGAGACGTCGATCGAAATGGACTTGTCGTAGGCGGCACCCTCGTCGGTGGGGAGCTGACGCCAACGTGCTACGGCGGCATCCCATGCGGCGCCGGAAGGAGCTTTGGGACGGCCGGCCAGATATTCAAATGTGGTGTCGTCGGGCGCGATCATGCCCGCGCGCGCGCCGCCTTCGATCGACATGTTGCAGACGGTCATGCGGCCTTCCATCGAAAGCGCGCGGATGGCTGCGCCGGTGTATTCGAGAACTTGGCCCGTGCCGCCGCCGACGCCGATCTGCGCGATCAACGCCAGGATCAAATCTTTCGCGCCGACGCCTTTGGGCAGTGTGCCATCGAAGCGCACCTCGCAGGTTCTCGGTTTGTTCTGCAACAGGCACTGCGTCGCCAAGACGTGCTCGACCTCGGTGGTGCCGATGCCGAACGCTAGCGCGCCGAATGCCCCGTGGGTCGAAGTATGGCTGTCGCCGCAGACGACGGTCATGCCCGGCTGCGTAAGTCCGAGTTCGGGGCCGATGATGTGGACGATGCCCTGATCCTCGCTGCCGAGGTCTTCGAGCGGCACCCCGAACTCTTTGCAGTTAATCCGCAACTGCTCGACCTGCTTTGCGGCGATCGGGTCGAGGATGGGTAGCGTGCGGTCGGTGGTGGGAATGCTGTGGTCCATCGTGGCCTGGGTGTGATCGGGCCGACGGACCTTGAGTCCTCGATTGCGCAGTCCTTGAAAGGCCTGAGGTGAAGTGACCTCATGGATGAGATGTAGGTCGATGTAGAGGACGGCCGGGCTACCGGACTCATGGATGACGACATGCTCGTCCCAGATCTTTTCAAACAGTGTTTTGGGTTGCGTCACGATGGTTTCAGTTTATCGGAACGTGAGAGTGATAGGCCGGTTGGCCTGCCCCGGTGTGCTACCGGAAGTTCGACTGTGCCGCGATCGAATCGGCGCCGAGTAGTATCATTCGGTTCTCGCCGTCCGTACACTCAGTCCAGTTGGTTGCCGATGTCCTCCTCCGCCAAACCTGTCTCCGGGGCCCTTCAGGGTGATGCTTACCGGAAGAAAATTGCGAACGAACAGGACCATTTCAGTGACCTCGACGAGATACATGACCTGCCGCCGATCTTCCACTATTGGGCGGACACGTATGTTCGGCCGATGGCGGAGGAATATGGGTTCACGAATGCCGAGGATTTATACGTCAAGTACCTATTGCGGGCGGCGGAGAGATGCGGCGACGCGAAGCCTCACTTCCTGAGTGTTGGATCGGGGAACTGCGACGCCGAGATTCGCGTGGCTCGGCGGCTTCTTGAATCGGGTCTCGCGAGATTCACGATCGAATGTCTTGACTTGAATCCGGTGATGCTGGAGCGCGGGCGCACCCAGGCCGAGGAGGCCGAGCTCGCGGATTGTTTCGTATTCACGGAAGCCGACTTCAACCACTGGAAAGAAGCGGGGCCGTATTCGGCTGTGATCGCGAACCAGTCGCTTCATCACGTCGTGGCGCTTGAGATGTTGTTCGACAAGATCAAGCGGTCGCTTCGGCCGGAGGGCTATTTCATTACGAGCGATATGATCGGCCGCAATGGTCACCAGCGGTGGCCGGAAGCGTTTCGGGCCGTCCAACGGTTTTGGAAGGAGTTGCCGATCGAGTACCGACATAATCGTGCGTTCGAGCGCTACGAGGAGGAGTACCTAGAACACGACTGCTCGGTTGAGGGCTTCGAGGGGATTCGCGCACAGGACATTCTGCCGTTGTTGGTCGAGCGGTTTGACTTTCATCTTTTCGTTGGGTTCGGCAATGTTGTCAACGTCTTCCTGGATCGCCGGTTTGGCTCGAACTTCGATGCGAGTGCTGACTGGGGCCGCGACTTCATCGACCGTGTTCATGCCTTTGACGAGGATGGACTTCTGTGTGACGAACTTACGCCGACGCAGATGTTCGCCGTCATGACCACAGAGGCATGTTCGGAGCATCTGTTTTCGCGTGGGCTTAAGCCGGCGGACTGCATTCGGAAGGCCGATGCCAACGAGCCAGCCGAGAGTTCGGAACTCACGATTGCGACTACGTCGATGCGGCCAAAGGACGAAGGGGGGACGCTCTATCAGCAGCAGTGGAAGGCTGTGCGGGGCCGACCACCGTACCATTGGTCGGCCGAGGACTTGCCTCATGACTTGACGCTTAGCGCCTCGGGGATGCTTACCGGGAAGCTGCGGGTGCCGGGTGTCTTTGCGTCGGTGATTGAAGTGACGGATAGCTCGTCGCCGATCATCAAGGCGTCGCAGCGCTACACGATCTTCGTCGACGACGCCCAGATTACGGCCCGCCTCAGGATCACGTCTCCGGCCTTGTTTCCGAGTGGGGCCGAGGGGCGGAGCTACTCGCAACATCTCACTGCCGCTGGGGGTAGGCCACCATACCTGTGGTCCGTTCCGGATGGTGCACTGCCGGTGGGTTTGGCGCTCAACTCTCGAGCAGGCGTCATTGCGGGGATGCCGACCGCTTCGGGCACGTATCCGTTCACGCTACAGGCGGCGGATCGTGCTTCGGAAACGACGATTTCCGATCACGTTCTTGCGATTCAGTCTGATTCGGGGCCGCAGCGTCTCTTACTGCCGCAGGTTGCTTCCGGCAGTGGCTGGAGAACGCATCTGCACCTGATAAACCCGTCGTCATCGGAGGCGGAGGTGACGATTGTTTTCCGGTCGAAAGATGGAACGCTATTGAAGCTGCCCGTTACTGTTGATGGGCCCGGCCGCCTGGGGCGATCCTGCGTAGGGGAAGTACGCGAGTCGATCCCGCCGCGCTCGTCGGTGTGTGTCGCAACGCCCGACGGGCCGAAGGCAACGCACATCGGTTGGGCGGAGATTCTCCATTCCGGCCCCGTCTCCGGCTATGCAATGTTTGAGCATTTGAAGTCGCCCGGTGTGCCGGCGGACCTACTGCCAGCGCTTAGTCCGTCACTGTTGATGCCGTTCGACAACAAGAACGGTTGCAAGGTTGGTGTGGCGCTAATGAATGGCGACGCTGCCGCGCCTGCATCGGTTGGAGTCACGATCTGGGACCAGGACTGGACGCAACTGCAGACGGCACGCTTCGATCTATCGCCGGGCGGTCACTTGTCGTTCATGTTGGCGGAACGCTATTCCGCTGCCGCGGGCCGTGCCGGACTGATCGAGTTTGCGACCGCCGCGCAGGGTGGGCTTGGCGGGTTGGGTTTGCAGTTCGATGCGGACGGACGCTTCACCGTGATACCTAGGCTCGCTCCCGCTAAACCGGCTTAAGGCCCGCGCGTATTCATTGACGGTCTGTAACGGGCTGGATAGGATGAGGAGTCTCCTGCTGTGTTTGCTCCGCGAGAGGCCGGTTTAGAATGCGTGCAGCTGAAATGACGGTGCTGGACCAGATCATGGTGCGTAAGCGCGCCGAGTTGTTGCTGGAACAGTCCGAGACACCGATTGAAGAGTTGGAAGCGCTGCCGACTCCTGAGCGGAGGCCGTTCCGCGGGGGGCTTGAGATGGCGCGGCCCGCGATCATCTCGGAGATCAAGAAGGCCTCGCCGTCGGCGGGCGTGATCGCGGACGATTTCGATCCGGCCGGCATCGCGGCGGGATACGAAGAAGGCGGCGCGGCGGCGCTGTCGGTTCTCACGGATCAGCAGTTTTTTCAGGGCTCGCTCGAAGACCTGGAAGTCGCGCGCGCGGCGACCAACCTGCCTGTACTGCGCAAGGACTTTACGTTTGACCGCTATCAGCTTGTTCAGGCCTCGGTCACCGGCGCTGACGCGATTCTTCTGATCGTTGCGGCGCTGACTGACTACGAACTGCTTGACCTGATGAACCAGGCGCGGGGGCTTGAGTTGGATGCGCTGGTCGAGGTTCACAACGAGCCTGAGTTGGACCGGGCTTTGACCGCGGGCGCGGACCTGATCGGCGTGAATAACCGCAACCTAAAAACGATGGAAGTGTCGCTGGATACCTCGCTTGCGTTAGCTAAGAAGATTCCCGACGATGTGCTTAGCGTTAGCGAAAGCGGTATCCGCTCGGCTGACGACATTCGCCGCTTGATGGACGTGGGTTATCGCGGATTCTTGATCGGCGAGAGCTTGATGAAGCGCGACGCGCCCGGCTCGGCACTTGCCGAGTTGATCCAGGGGGTGAGCCGTGGCGCTGCCTGAGATCGTCAAGGTCTGCGGCATCACGAACGTGGGTGATGCCCGACATGCCGCCGAGCAGGGAGCCACCGCGTTGGGGTTCATTTTTTATCGGGGTAGCCCGCGCTACGCCTCGCCGCAAGAGGCGGCGATGATCGGGGCTACCTTGCCCAAGACAGTACTGCGCGTGGGTGTTTTCGTTGACGAACAACCGGCGCGAATTCGAATGACCGCTTCCCTCGCCGGCTTGGATATTGTGCAGCTTCACGGCAATGAATCTCCGGCGGTTTGCGAGGAGCTTGCTGATCTGCGGGTGTGGAAGGCCTTCCGTATCGGGCCGGGGTTTACGGTTGACCGGCTGAAACCCTACTCGTGCGAGGCCTTCCTGCTTGATACCGCTTCGGATGGGACGTACGGTGGGACGGGCCGCACGTTTCCGTGGCCGATCGCTGTTGAGGCCAAGCGGTACGGCCCGGTGATTGTCGCTGGCGGGCTTGACGCAGAGAACGTTGGCGAGGCGATTCGAGAGGTCGCGCCGCACGGTGTTGATGCCAGTTCCAAGCTGGAGCGCAAACCGGGTTTGAAAGATCCCGATAAAGTAAAGGCCTATCTTGATGCCGCTCTCGCCGCTCGTCTCGAAGCGTAGGTGCCGATCGGCAACCTGAACAAGAAAATCATGGCGACCACAACTACAAATCTCCCTGACGCCCTCGGGCATTTCGGCCCCTATGGGGGGCGCTACGTTCCGGAGATCTTGGTCGCCCCGCTCGATGAACTCGAAGCCGCGTATGAGGCAGCGCGCGCCGACGAAGGTTTCCGCGCGGAACTGGATGACTTGTCTCGCCGATTCGCCGGACGTCCCACGTCGCTGTATCACGCGAAGCGCCTAAGTGAACATCTTGGCGGCGCGGATATCTATCTCAAACGCGAAGACCTGCTCCACACCGGTGCGCACAAGATTAACAACTGCTTGGGGCAGGGCTTGCTCGTCAAGCGGATGGGCAAGAAGCGTATCATCGCCGAAACGGGCGCGGGCCAACATGGTGTTGCGACCGCGGCGGCCTGTGCGCTGTTCGGGTTTGAGTGCATTGTCTATATGGGCGAAGAGGACATGCGCCGCCAGAGCCCCAACGTTTTCCGGATGCGTTTGATGGGCGCGGAAGTCGTGAGCGTGAAGTGCGGCAGCCGCACGCTGAAGGACGCGATTAGCGAAGCGATGCGCGACTGGGTCGCCAATTTTGAAACGACGCACTACTTGCTTGGCTCAGCGCTTGGTCCTCATCCGTATCCGCGCATGGTCCGCGATTTTCACTCGGTGATCGGCAAGGAAGCGAAGCAACAGTTCCGCGAACTCACCGGCGGTTTGCCGGACGTGCTGATGGCGTGTGTCGGCGGCGGAAGCAATTCGATCGGCCTGTTTCATTCGTTCCTGGAAGACGAGAGCGTGAAGATGGTGGGCGTCGAAGCGGGTGGACGCGGTGTTGCGCTCGGCGATCATGCGGCGCGGTTCTCGGGTGGCAGCCCGGGCGTGTTGCACGGTACTTACAGTTATCTTTTGCAGGACGACGATGGGCAGATTGCGCTAACGCACTCGGTCTCGGCCGGGCTGGACTATGCGACTGTCGGGCCTGAGCACTCTTGGTTGCACGACGAGGGTCGCGCCGAGTACGTATCGTGCGGTGACGATGACGCGTTGGAAGCCGTGAAGATGCTTTCGCGTCTTGAAGGAATTATCCCCGCGCTGGAGTCCGCGCACGCGGTCGCCGAGGCGGTTCGCCGAGCGCCGGATGCGAAGGGACAGACCTTTCTCGTGAATCTCTCCGGGCGGGGCGACAAAGACATCGGTATCTTCCGGGAGAATATGCCGGACCTTGGCTAATGCCGCGAGCCGGGCGCGGCATGCCGTGCCCTCCATCTAGCTACCTCTACCTCATATGAGTCGAATCACTTCCGCCTTCGAGCGTCTCCGAGCAGAGAATAGCCGGGGCCTGATTGCCTACATCACAGCGGGCGATCCCGCACCGGATCGAACCGTTGAACTTATCCTTGCGCTGGAACAGGGTGGCGCGGACATCATTGAACTGGGCGTTCCGTTTTCGGATCCGATCGCGGATGGGCCGGTGATCCAACAAGCGGGAGAGCGCGCGCTTAAGGCAGGGACGACGTTTCCGAAGGTGCTCGATATCCTGCGCGATCTCCGCAAGCAGTCGCAGATCCCGGTTATCATCTTCACGTACCTGAATCCGATTATGAAATACGGCTTTGCCCGATTTGCGGCGGACGCCGCGGAGGCAGGGGCCGACGGTGCTCTGTTGACCGATCTCAATATCGAAGAAGCGGGTCCGTATCTGGCGGAAATGCGTAAGCATCACCTCGACCCGGTCTTCCTCGTTTCGCAGACGACGCCCGACGACCGCATCCGCGAGTTGTCGCAATCGAGTGCTGGTTTCGTTTATCTTGTGTCAAGAGCCGGCGTGACCGGGGAGCGCGATGAAGTGTCAGATCAGGCGCGGCAGCTTACCGAGCGAACGCGGCGTGTGACGGATTTGCCTCTGGCCGTCGGCTTTGGCCTGTCAAAGCGCGAGCACATGCAGGCTCTCGCGCCGTACGCGGACGCCGCGGTTGTAGGCAGTGCATTCATGAGGATCGTCGAACAGAATCAGGACGCGCCTGACTTGGCTGATCGCATGCGCGACCTTGCTGCTGAGCTGAAACAAGGCCTACGGGTTCCGACACAAGATGGGGCTGGGAGTTAGCTGATGGACGTTTCCGACTGGCGAACCCGCATTGATGAAATCGATTGCCGCCTTCTCGAGCTGTTGAACGAGCGAGTCAAGTGCGTTCTCGAACTTTCTCCTCTTAAGCGTCAGGCGGGTATTCCGATTCTCTCGCCTCAGCGCGAACGAGACGTAATCGGGAGACTCAAGAAGTTGAGTGAGGGGCAGCTTAGCGACGAAGCCATCGAGCGCATCTTCGCGTTGATCATGGCTGAGATGCGCGCCGTACAGGAACGCGAACGAGAGACGGGCCCGGTCAAGTCGCAGACCGAGTAGGCGAAGGCAAGGCGTTTTGCTTCGTCCCACAGCAATCTTGCATGGCTATTGAAACCGTCAGTATCGTAGGCGTCGGATTGATCGGCGGCTCTTTTGGGCTGGCGCTCCGCGCGGCCGGATTCACCGGACGCATTCTCGGTGTCAGCTCGCCGCGTACGATCGAGGCCGCCGTGGCCCGGGGGGCGGTCGACGAGGGCCTGCCGCTCGCCAAGGCCGTTCCGCAATCGGACCTTGTTTACCTCTCCCAACCCATTGAGCGTATTCTCGAATTACTTCCCCAGGTTGCGGAACTCGCGCGGCCTGGCGCTCTGGTCACCGACGCGGGGAGCACGAAGCGGCAAATTGTCGAGACGGCTCGTGCGTCGTTTACTGGAGGGGCGCTGTTCCTGGGCGGACATCCGATGGCCGGCAAAGAGCAGCGCGGCGTTGAGCGGGCGGAGGCGGACCTGTTCCAGGACGCGACGTACGTCGTCACGCCACACGAGGATCGATTGCCCAGTGCCGCGATCGTCGAGGAGTTCGTATCGTGGGTTCGCGGGATCGGCGCGCGGCCTGTCGTTTTCCCCGCGGCGGAGCATGACCGCATCGTTGGATGGACGTCGCATCTGCCGCAGATCCTCGCTACCGCGCTGGCGTCGTCTGTCTACGAGAACGTTAAGGACGAGGACTCTCTGCGGGTTGCGGGACCGGGTTTGCGCGGCATGACACGTTTGGCCGAAAGCCCCTACGACGTGTGGAAGGATATTTTCGCAACCAACACCGCCGACATCGTGGGGGCTCTCGATGCGTATATCGACAAGCTGACTTCTCTGCGCAACGAACTCACGGGGCCTAAGGTCGCGGAGGAGTTTGAGGTGGCCCAGGAACTGCGGCGTAAGTTTCATTCCGATTGATCGCAGCCATAACTTCATCCAGCTGCAATCGGGAAGCCTCGGAGCCATGAGAAAGCTGCTGGAAAAAATGGGGACAGTCCACGGCGTGCCGCTGAGCCGCCGCGCTTTTGTTGAATCGCTTTGCGGTGGATTCGGCGCGATCGGACTTGCCGGCATGCTTGGCGGGGGTACCACCGCGGCTGCGGCCCCAGCGCCAATCGGGCCGCACTTTGCGCCCAAGGCCAAGCACATCATCTTTCTGTTTCTCACGGGCGGGCCGTCGCACATCGACATGTTCGACCCGAAGCCGGTGTTGCAGAAGCACGCCGGCGAGCGGCCCGACTCGGTTGACCTTCGCACCGAGCGGATGACCGGCGGCTTGTTGCCTTCGCCTTTTGCGTTCAAGCAGCACGGGCAGAGCGGAGCGGAGATTAGTGAGCTGCTGCCGAAGCTTTCGGGTATTGCGGATGAGTTGTGCATCATTCGTTCGATGTACACGTTTAACCCGACGCATACGCCGGCGCGCAATCTGATTCATTCGGGCAACATCGCTTCGACGCGGCCGTCGCTTGGGTCGTGGCTTTCCTACGGCCTTGGTACGGAGAACCAGAACCTGCCGGGCTTTGTTGCGCTGAGTCCGTCGCCGCGATCGAGTCAGCTTTGGCGCGCCGGTTTCCTGCCCGCTGAGCATCAGGGGACACACTTTAATCACTCTGAGACGGATCCGGAGAAGATGATCCGCTACTTGCGGAACTCGAGTCTTGATGCGGAGGCACAACGCGAGCAGCTTGACCTGCTCACGTCGTTGAATCGTCAGCACCGCGAGGCGACTGGTCCTGATGCCTTTCTGGACGCTCGCATCCAGGCGATGGAAACAGCGTACCGGATGCAGTTCGAGGCGCTCGATGTTTTCGATGTGCGCAAGGAGCCTGAGGCGGTCCGCGAAGAATACGGCAAGACGGATTTTGCTAACGGCTGTTTGCTGGCGCGCCGGCTCGTTGAACGCGGTGTCCGGTATGTGCATGTTTACTATGGTCCGGGGCAGCCCTGGGACGACCACAAGGAAATCAATAGCAAACTGCGGAAGCGTTGTCCGGACATGGATCGAGGAGCCGCCGCATTGATTGGTGACCTGAAGCGGCGGGGCTTGCTGGATGAAACACTCGTGGTGTGGGGCGGGGAATTCGGCCGCACGCCTGTTTCGGAAGCCGGCGATGGGCGGGATCATAACCCCTACGGTTTCACGATGTGGATGGCTGGGGGCGGTGTTCGCGGCGGTATCACACACGGCGCCACGGACGACTTTGGATTCCAGGCTGTCGAGAACCGGGTGTCGATTCATGACTTGCACGCCACGATTCTGAACCAGATGGGCTTTGATCACGAGCGGTTGACGTATCGCTATGCGGGGCGTGATTTTCGGTTGACGGATGTGCATGGCCGGGTGTTGAAGGAGTTGCTGGCTTGATCGGGCGCTTGGGTCCAGTCCCCTTTTTGGGGGTTGTTGCGCTTGTTGGCGTTTGCGCTGGGACTGCTTGGGCTCAATCGCCTCAACTGGACCACTTCGAGCGCAAGATCAGGCCGGTACTTGTTGAGAAGTGCCAGGTGTGTCATTCGGCGGCGCTTGATGAGCCGATGGGCGGGCTGCGTGTTGACTCGCGTGATGCGCTTCTCCAAGGCGGGCAGTCGGGGCCCGCGGTTATCCCTGGAAAACCTGCGCAGAGCCTGCTGCTCAAGGCGCTGACCTACAAGGATGCGCAACTCAAGATGCCGCCCACCGGCAAGCTGCCGGACAATGTGATCGCGGATTTTGAGAAGTGGATTGCTGATGGCGCGGAGGACCCTCGCGATGCGAAGGAGGGAGAATCGGCTGGGCCGGTCACCAAGAAGCAAGAGGGCCCTGGGACGCCGATCGAAGAGGGGCGTAAGTGGTGGGCGTTCCAGCCGCTGAAGCAGCATCCCGCGCCTGGAACCTCAGGTTCCGGCTGGGCGGCGCGCAAGGTTGACCGCTTTGTTCTCGCGAAACTGGACGAGAATCGTTTGAAGCCGTCGCCGGCTGCTGATCCGCGCACGCTTATTCGCCGAGCGTACTTCGATTTGATTGGACTGCCGCCTACGTATGAGCAGGTGGAAGCTTTCGCCGCCGATCCGTCGGATGGGGCCTATGCCGCTCTGATTGATACCTTGCTTGACTCGCCGCGTTACGGGGAGCGCTGGGGACGCCACTGGCTCGACGTGGCGCGTTGGGCCGAGGACCATCCGACGAGTGAGTCGACGAATCGGCCGCATCCGTATGCTTGGCGCTATCGCGATTGGGTGATTGAGGCGTTCAACGACGACGTGCCGTACGACCGCTTCGTTCGGATGCAATTCGCGGCTGACTTGCTGCCTGGATTCGAGCCTGACGATATGCGCGCGCTTGGGTATATCGGCAATTCGCCGATGTATCACAAGGACCCGCGGCTTTCGCGCGACGTGATCGAAACGTTGGCGTCGGACGACTGGGACGAGCGTGTTGATGCTGTGTCGCGGGGCCTGCTTGGGCTGACCGTGGCTTGTGCGCGCTGCCACGACCACAAGTTTGATCCCATCACCAACAAGGATTACTATGCACTGGCCGGCGTTTTCGCCAGCACCTGGCTTGCGAAGCGTCCCATCGTTGAGATGGATCGGGCCGCCGCCGACAAGCTTGTTTGGGATCACGAGCGGCTGTACCGCGTGAAGGGTATGGTCGGCAATCTTGGCGAACTTGCGACGATCGCTCCTGAGCTGCATCCGAAGGTTGCGGAGATGCGCGAGGAGGTCAAGGAGCTGGAAGCCCGGCTCGCGCGGGATTCGACGCCGCTTACGCATGCCGTGGTTGATGCCGGTGTTTGGATCGATGGTTCTACGCCGACTGTTACTTGGATCGACTTGCGTCGGGATGAGCCGCGCGATTTGCCGGTATTCATTCGTGGCAACGTGGCCAATACAGGTGACATCGTTCCGCGGCGCTTCTTGACCGTGTTTGCCGAGGATGAGCCGGAGCCGTTCACCAAGAAGAACTCAGGCCGGCTGGAACTTGCGGAGGAGATTGTCGGTGATGCGGGACCGCTCGCCGCAAGGGTTTGGGTGAATCGCGTTTGGGGATGGCACTTTGGGCAGCACTTGGTTGGCACGCCGTCCGACTTTGGGACGCAGGGACAGAGTCCGACGCATCCCGAACTGCTTGATGATCTCGCTGCGCGGTTTGTTGAGAATGGATGGTCGCTGAAGTGGCTGCACCGCGAGATCATGTTGTCGGCAACGTACCGCCAGGCAAGCCGCCACATTGATGCGCCCGCCAAGGCGGACCCGACGAATAAATGGCTTTGGCGTTATGCTCCACGCCGTCTGGATATTGAGTCCTGGCGCGATGCGGTCTTGCAGGTTTCGGGGGAGTTGGATCTGGCGATGGGTGGACCGTCCGATCCGGTTGATACGGAATGCGAAGCCCGCCGGACTGTCTATTCGAAGATCAGCCGCGGACGCCCGCATCCGATCTTTCAGCTTTACGATTTTCCCGATGTGACGCAGCATCCGCCGCAACGCCAGATTACGACGACGCCTTTGCAGCAATTATTTGTGCTGAATAGCGCTTGGTTCAAGTATCAGGCGAAGAGTCTGGCTCAGCGGGTCTACGAGGTTGCGGATTCGAGGGAGAAGGTTCGGGCGCTTTATCGGCGGGCATTGTTGCGTGACCCGACCTCGCAAGAACTCGACCAGGCTCTGACTTTTCTTGAAGCGCGTGACAACCGGATCAGCGAATACACTCAGGCGCTACTGGCGACTAACGAGTTTATCTACCTGCACTAACCGAACGATGGGCGATCTCAGTAGGGCTTGGGGTGCGAGGAACGCTGGGTACAATGTTGTTTGAGTACGACGAAGACGCTACGGCGGGTCCTGGGCGGAACCGCTGATGCCGCCATCCGTTTCGATGATCTCTGTGCTGTGCTGGAGATGCTGGGGTTTGAGAAACGGGTTAGAGGCAGCCATCACCTCTTTCGAAAAGAAGGGGTCGATGAGAAGATCAATTTGCAGCGCGACGGTGGCCAGGCTAAGAGGTATCAGGTCAAGCAGATACGAACCGTAATCTTGAAGTACAACCTTGGTGGCTCGGAATGAATAAATACGAAATCATCATCTATTGGAGTGAAGAGGATCAGACTTTCGTAGCTGACGTGCCCGAGCTTCCGGGGTGTATGGCGCACGGAGCGACTCAGGAAGTTGCCTTGGCGAGCGCTCAGGAAGCTGTCCGGCTCTGGCTGGACACGGCGCGGGAGTTTGGCGACCCGATTCCGGAGCCGAAGGGTCGCCGGTTGATGTTTGCGTGAAGGAGCGTTGTTCGCCCTGGGTTACTCCCAGCCGTAGGCCTTCATCATGATGTGGAAGAGGTCGGTGTTGCGGAGGAAGCCTTGGACGGCTTGGGCTCCGGGGCCTTGGGCGAAGACGGGAACTTGTTCGCCGGTGTGGCTGCCGTCGATCTGTATGGAGTCGAAGATGTCCTTCGTTTTGCCTTTACCGCTGGGCATGCGCAGGTCGTAGGAATGGTCCGCAGTGACGAGGATCAGGGTATCTGTGCCGGCGAAAGTCTCGGCGGTTTCGCGCACGATTTGGTCCATGCGGATGGCGCCTTCGATGGATTTGTCGGCTTCTTTGAAATGGTTGTTTGACTCGACCATCAGGAAGAAGCCTCTGGGGTTGCGACTCAGAATGCGGGTCGCCACGCGGACGGCCGCCGGCAGGTCGAAATCCGACTGATGCGCCACTTCGGATATCGCGACGACCCGGGCGGCGTCGTCGGGCAGGTTTGTCAGTTCCGTAGGCTCTTGGACATAGAGATAGCCCGCCTTCTCAAGTCCGGATGGAATGTCGAGGCCTAACTCACCGCATCCCTCCGCAAGCCGCTCGTAGCCAGTCCCGATGAGAACGTCGACGCCGTCACCGAAACTCGGTTCGAGGAGTTGCGCGAACGTCTTTCCCCATTCGTCGCGGTTGTTGTTGTGCGCGTAGCATGCGGCGGGGGTGGCGTCGGCGACACCACTGTTCGTGACCACGCCCGTCGAGAGTCCGTGCTCCTCGGCATACTCGAGAATGGTCTTGAGTGTTTGGCCGTCTTTCTCGCCGCGTTTGCCTTCGGGCCCTTGGGAGACGACGCCGTTGTGCGTCTTGTGGCCAGTGACGATGGCCGTCATTCCCGCCGCTGAGTCGGCCACCCAGTTGGAAGCCGCCGAGGTGTCGGAAAGGCCGATGTGTGGCATCTGCTGCACGTAGAGTCCCTGCGAGTCGCCGGTGGCTCTCACGCTCGCGGCGTGCCACGTGGCCAGGCCGGTTCCGTCGCCGAGGAATAGGATGACGTTCTTGGCTTTTTCGGCGGTCGCCGGGTCGTCGGTGGACGGAGGCGGACTTGAAGGGTTTGCGCAGGCCGATAGCGCTAGGAGCACGAATGCAATTGGGTAAGGGAGGCTTGGTCTTGTTCGTTTCATGGCTATCTTGTCGCTAAGGGTCCAGGGTAACGCTTTGGCTAACCGGTCTGCTGTGGGATTCAAGTTCAATGCGGCGGATTGAATGATGGGCGATTTTCCGCGCCTGTTGGCGCGGGCCGCCGGATTTACATCCGCCGCTCCGTTTTTCCTTCGGAGTCGGGATTGGTAGAGTAAAGGCGTTTCTAGGCGAAGCCCTCTCAGGTCCAACGGCAATGGCAAGCGAGACGAGTAGCCTGGAGGCGGGTGCGAGCGAGCCGGTGACGAGCGACAGCGACAGTCTGCTGGCCCATGCCGCGAAGGATGCTCAGAGCATCACGGCGGACTGGGTGCGCCCGCAGGAGCTCATCGAAGGGGTTGCGGTTAAGGAACCCAAGAACGTCTGCAAGGCCAGCGGCGATGTGTTGTGTGAGGTTTTCCGGGCTGATTGGGCGCTGGACAGCGGCACAATCGATCAAGTCTTTCAATCTACTTTGTTGCCGGGTAGCATCACGGCTTGGCCTGCTCACCGGCTTACGACCGATCGCCTTTTCGTGACCAGCGGTCTGATCCAGATCGTGCTCTATGACGACCGCCCGGATTCGGCCACGCGCGGCCTGCTCAACGTATTCCGATATGGAACGGCGCGGCCCGGGTTGGTGGTGATCCCGCCCGGCATCTGGCATGGTGTCCAGAATATCTCCGACACGCCGGCTCTACTGCTGAACTTGGTCGACAAAGCTTATCAATACGACGACCCTGATCATTGGCGGCTGCCGGTCGATACGGATCGCATCCCCTACACTTTCGAGCGGCGTTGAGCCTTTCTCTTCCAACCGTGGCGCAACCTGCCGTTTCGATCATTGTCGCGACGTACAACCGCAGTAATGCTCTGCGTTGCGCCCTGCAAACGATCGTCGATCAAACCTTCACCGATTGGGAAGCGTGGGTGATTGGTGACGCCTGCACCGATGACACCGAAGGAGTTGTGCGGTCATTCGGCGACCCGCGCATTCACTTTCACAATTTTGAAAGCAACTTCGGCGAGCAGTCAGGACCGAACAACGAGGGATTCCGCCGGGCGCGTGGGGCCGCGATCGCCTATCTGAATCACGACGACCTGTGGCTGCCCCAGCACCTTGAGCGGCTACATCAGCACCTGTACGATACTCACGCAGATCTGGTGTTCAGTCTCGTCGAAGAAGTTCACAGGCCGGACCTCACGCTGATCGGTGGAGACTCCCCGACGTTGCGGTACGATCCGCTCCGACCAGCAGGGGCGTCTTGCTGGCTGGCTCGGCGGGAATTAATCGAGGAGGTGGGCCCGTGGCGCTCCTACCGCGAGTCGTATGTAATCGCCCCTTCGCAAGACTGGCTCTTCCGCGCCTCGAAGCGCAAGAAGAATCTCGTGCTGTTGCCGGAGGTTACCGTGGTTGCGATCAAGAGCCTTGCGGTGCCTCAGGCCTACGTCACACGGGATGATTACTACCAGCGACTCTACCTAAGCCGTATTCGAGAGAGCGGCTATGCCGAACGCGCGCTCTCGCACAGGACCGACCGCGAGAACTCGGTTGCCCTTCGTGGGTTGTGGCCGAACCTGAAGCAGGCGCTCGTTCACCTTTCGCACAGAATCTGTCTTGCTGTTGGCGTCCATCCGATGACGGCGTATTCCTGGTATTGCTTTGGTCTGCGCGGCGGGCTTATCAACCATCTGCGGCGTGCTCGCGGCCTGCCTGTATTGAAACGATAAGAGCCGAGGCGGTGCGGGTCTTGTCTATCGTCCTACGATCCAATCGATGGGCTTGCCCTCGACATCCTCTAGCAGGCGATAGTCCAGTCCGGAGAGTTCGAGCATGGTGGGTGCGATGTCGCTTTGGGTGATCTTGGGAGCGTTTTCCGCCTCGCCACGCGCGGGGGTATCGGGGCCGATGGCCGCGATCCACACTTGCCCGGCCTCTTTCACTTTTGCTCCGTGGCCGTGCCAATCATCGGGAGTCGAACCGCGGCCGTGATCGGTCGCGACCAGCAGTGTTGTTTGGTTGCGGTAGTTGGGGTCGCCCTGAATTATCTCCCAAAGCTGCCGCAGGCAATCGTCGAAGTAGCGCGCGGTTTCGAGGACGCGGTCGTAGCGCCGATTGTGCGCCCAGTCATCGGTTTCGCCGAGGGCGATGTAGAGCGCGCGCGGCCGGACGGTTCTGAGGTATTCGGTGGCCATGCCGAAGGTGATGTAGTCGTGCCGGACGGTCCGCCAGGGCGTGAGGACTTCGAACTGCAACCGGCTTAACTCTTGGAGCCTCAGCGATGCGCCATCGATGTCGATTCGCTGGAACCCGGCGTTGCTCGTGATGTTGTTAGGATCGCGCGCACCAATCCCGGCGAAGATGCTCCAGGAGCCGAACAGTGCTACTTTGCTTCTTGGCAGCGCCCATTGTTCGCGAAGGATTTCGAGCACGGTTCGCGATGGATTGGGACGCAGGGCGTTGCTGTCGATGACGTCGTCCTGAGGGCGTCCGGTGAGAATCTCGGAATAGCCTGGGTAGGAGAAGCGGTGCTGATTGCGGAGGGTGACGGCGGCTTTGCGTTCGGCGTTCCCGAAGAGGACGCCGTTCGGGACAAGTTCCATCCACAGGAATGGCATGAGGAGCCGCCGCCGTTCCTCGGGTGACTCGGCCCAGAGCGAGTTGCGCAGGTCGTCGGCGTTTTTCATCCCGGTGTCTTCGCGATGCATCAGGATGGGGTCGATCCCGCTGAAGACTTCTTGCCAGCGGAGCCCGTCGGCGGTGACGAGGATGAGGTTCTTGGTCTTGTACTCGGCGGCCTGTAACGCCGATGCGCAGAAGAGGAACGTGATGAGTAGGGACTTCGCGGTCATGGATACAGCTTACCGGTCACGGGTAAGCGTCGATGCTGCTTTGGGAGTTTGCACCGCTTGTTACTCGCGCGGCTCGGTTCGATGGATGGTTGGCGGTTCGGGAGCGTGTTGGCGTTGAGAGATGTGGTTCGCGTTAGAAGAAGCGCAGCATGTAGGTGAAGCGGATGCCGCGACCGATTTCCGGCGCGAGGTCTTTGATGAAGGACGAGTGGTTGCGGTAAAGCCGGTCGCCGATGTTGAAGACGTTGACGGAAAACTGATGCGCCAGGTGCATTCGCGCCAGGGTGTAGGAGGCTTTCAGGTCCACGACGGCATAGCCGGGTGTGCGGGTTTCGTCGGTAAACGTTTGGTGCTGCTGGCTGGCGAGAATGAGCCTGGGTGTGAAGCGGAAGCCACTGTGGCTGATGTCGAATCCGATCTTGCCGCGCAGCGGTGGGATTCTTGGGAGGGGCGTGTTGAAGTCCGTGTCCTGCGCGTCGACGAAATCGGCGCCGAGGTTCAGCCAGATGTTCGAGTGGAGTGCTAGGTCGACACCGGCCTCCGCTCCGGTGAAGCGTGCGTTGCGTTGCGTGAACTCGATGACGCGCAGGCCGTCTTCGATTTCGCCCGTCGCGAACGGGAAGATGAAGCTGCTGAAGTCGTAGTAGAAGAGATTGAGTTCGGCGCGTGCACGGTTGCCCCGGTGGCGTAGGGACATCTCAACGCCGTCGCCCGTCTCCGCTAACAGACTCGGGTTGCCGATCTCGAAGGCAAGGTTCCCGACGTGGGGACCGAAGTTGTAGAGCTCTTCGAGCGCCGGCGCTCGATAGGAATGCGCGTAGTTCGCCACGAATGCGCCACCTTGCCATGTGTCGGCATGGATGCCGGCCGACGCGGATGCGCCGGTGAAGTTCCGGTCGACGGCGGGCGGGGCATCTCCCCCGTGCCCTTGGCCGCGCTCGGGAAATGCCGGCGTGTAGCGCGCGGTTTCCAGGCGGCCTCCGAACTGTAGCTTTAGTTGCTCGAACGCGAGTTCTTCGAGAATGAAGGTCGCGAATCCTGTCTGTTCCACCGGCGGCGAGAGGGCTTCGACGCCCGCGACGTCGTAGTCACGCTGGAGGCCCCAGAAGCCGAAGCGTCCGCTGAGCGGTCCGGCTACGCCCTGCTCGAAGACGCCACGATAGACGAACTGCTTCTGGTCGAATTGGGTGCCGATCTCTTGTTCGCCGCCCTCGAAGAACTCGATCTCATCGTGAGACCAGTCGGTGTAGTTGAGCTTGAGTTCAAAGCTTTCGATCGCCGTACCGAGATCTTGCAGGCCCCAGTTGAGGCGGTAGTTCTCACGGCGGGAGTCGAGCGCGATACGCTCAATGTCCTTTTCCTCCTCGTGACTGGCCTCGCTCTCGCCTTCGCCTTCCTCTTCGTGCCCATGAATGTCCTGCGCGAAGGGAACGCCATAGAAGCCGTCGTCGTATTTCACGTCGAAGCTGAAGAAGGTTTTGTCGCCGTACCAACCCAGTCCGACGCCACCGTTCGCGGTGCGGGAGCGGGAGTTGAAAATCTCACCTTGGATGGGCGCGGTGTAGTCGCCGGATCGAACGCCGCCGCCCTGTCCCCACAGCATCCACTTCTTGTGACCGTACTCGAAACCGGCGCTGGCTCCTCCCATGGCGTTGGCGGACCCGGCCGACGCCGAGACGAAACCGCGTAGGCCCTGGTGCGGATGGCGGTGCGCTTCGTGGTGCCGGCTGACCGCGTTGACCGTACCTCCCATGGCGTTGCCGCTGTAGAGCAAGGTGGCCGGGCCTTTGACGATCTCCAGCCGTTCGAGTTGGGCCGGGTTGATGAGTTCGCCGTGGTCACCCGATTGTGACGACAGTGTTCCGGTTCGAATGCCGTCTTCCATGACGAGCACGCGATCGCCATCGAATCCGCGGATAATCGGGCGCGACGAGCCGGGGCCGAAGCTACGCTTGGCAATTCCCATGCCGACCTTGTGGTCGAGCGTTTCGCCGAGAGAGACGTCGGTTGACTCCGCCAAGTCGTACGCTGTCACCGACTCGACGCTTTGGAACGATTCAAAAGGAGTTTCTTCTTTGTCTGATGACGTGACGGTGATCTCGTAGCGCTGGGCCGTCAGCTCCAGAAGGAAGTCCGCTGTCGCCTCGCCCCCGGCATCGACGGTGACGACCTGGGCCTCTTCGGTGAACAAGCTATCGAGATGGGCGGTGACGTGGTATTGCCCCGGCGGCACGTCGTCGAACTCGAACGAGCCGTCGTCCTCGCTCAACGCACTCTGCCCGAGTTCGACGACGAGGATGTTGGCTCCGTGCAGTGGACCGCCGGTTTCTTTCATCGAAACCGTACCCACGATTCGACCGCTGGATTGGGCCCATAGCTGGGAGCCGAGGAGCAGGAATAGGGCGCACTTGAGGTGGAATCGCGTCGGAAACCGCAACGTCATCAGTTCTTCAGGTTACGGGAGCCAAGGCGATTCTCCGAGTCAAATCCTGCTGCTGGGTGTGAATCCCTTGCCAACGGGATACTATTGACGGCGAACGGACTATCTCAAGAGGCTGCGAACCGCCGGTGCTTGCCGCTTACTTACAGTGAACTCGAGTCCGTTGTCTAGTGTCAGAAGCCAGCGTTGACTACTCAGCACCCCCATTTTGCGAATCTTGTTGGTGTTGAGAAGGACACTGCGATGGATACGTTGGAACTGTGTGTCGGCGAGACGCTCGCCGAGCGCCCGGAGTGTTTGCGTCGCCATGAACTTCTTGTGGGCCGTGAGTATCCAAACGATCTCGCCGTCCGCTTGGAACGCGTAGACCTCGTCGAGATCCAAGAGGTGGAAATGTTGACCCTGCCGGCCTACGACCTTCGGCCGACGCTGGGGCCTTTCGTCGGCGGCGTTGACTGTCTTGGCGACACGCTCGGCGTCGTCGAGTGGACGTCTGCGCGCTTTTCGAACCCGTTCGAGGGATGTCCGCAGGCGCTGTTGGCTAATGGGTTTGAGCAGGTAGTCGACGGCGCCAATTTCGAAGGCGCGCAGCGCGTGTTCGCTGTAGGCGGTTACGAAGATGATGGCAGGCAGCGCGCCCTTGATGCCGCGGACGACTTCGAAGCCGTCCTTGACGGGCATTTGGATGTCGAGTAGGACGAGGTCCGGCGTGAGTTTTTCGATCTGTCGAATGGCCGTCTCACCGTTTTCCGCCTCGCCGATCAGCTCGACACCCTCCGCGTCGGCCAGCTCTTCGGCTAAGACGCGTCGGGCCATGGGCTCGTCGTCGACGATGAGTATTCGCAAAGGTTTCCGCATCAGGGTATTCCCATGTTGTACCGAAACGGCGGCTTGACGTCTTCTCGCGAGTGTTCTAATTGAGCACAGGAGTCCCTTTTCATCGTGGATGTCGCTGTCCATTTTCCGATTCTGACGAACGCGCTTGGTCACTTGGCGGGGGTCACGGCCTTTGGAGCGTTTCTGATCCTCTTGGTCCGAAGCGTGCGCGCGGGCTCACGCGCGGAGATCGGGCTGCCCGTGGCGGCCGCGGCGTTGGCGGTCTGTTGGAACGCGGGGTCGCTCGTCGTTCTGTTCGCGTCACCCACGAGCCGGTTCGCCGAAGTCGTCGCTTCGCTGAGTTTCGCCGTGCTGAGTCTACTGCCGTGTGTGCTGCTGCACCTGGCTCTGGGCGCGGACCATCGCTGGTTGCGACTTGCCGGATACGTTGTTGGCGGAGTCGCCGCGTTGACGCACCTTTCGGAGGCTTTCCGCTTCCCTCTGGCTTCTCATGAGTTGGGTGTGCAACTGATCACCTACGGGTTTGGCGTGCTTGCGGTGATTGCCGCCCTGTTGCTCTCGCTGTTGCGCGCCGACCGTCGCGCGGCTGGTATGAGGGCCTTTGCTGCCATGTCCTTGTTCTTGCTTGCGGCATCATTTGTTCACTTCGGCGCGGAGCACGGTCCGGGAAGCTGGGCTCACGAGCTTCTTTTCCATCATGCCGGCATCCCCCTCGCACTGTTTGTGCTCTTGCAGGACTACCGCTTCCTTCTGCTTGACGTCTTTGTACGCCTGTTGGGTGCGGCCGTTCTCGCCACGCTGTTCGCGGCCGCCCTACTGGTGCTCGGCGGGCAAGTTGGCTTGCTGAACCCGCGGGATGCCGATGAACTCGGAGTCGCTGTGTTCCTGGTGCTTGCCGGCGGTGCGATTGCGGCCTATCCATTCGTACGCTCGCACCTTCGCGTTTGGGTCCAGGCGGCTCTGTTCCGCCGGGGCAATGTCGAGGACGTCGTCGAACGCCTGCGCTCGTCAGCCTCGGCGGACGAGAAGGTGTTCCTCGAAGAGGCCGCGAAGCAGATTGCGCGATTCATCTCGGCGAAGCGCCGGCGGCTGCTTGGCGAAGGGACCTCGGGTTCCACCGCCAAGGCTGAAGTACTGCCTATGGGTGCTCTCGATGGAGCTCTTGATGACATTGGCCCATGGGCCGAGGTTGCCGTACCTATTCGAATCGCGGGAGATGAAGCACGCACCTTGTTGCTGGGGCGGCGTGAAGGCGGCCGGCGCTACCTCAGTGAGGATCTTGCGGATCTTGATATTCTTGCCGCCGAGGTTGCCGGGCAGGCCGAGCAGCTGCGGCGAGATGAGCAACGCCGGCTTCTGTCCGAGGCGGAGCTGGAGACGCTGCGGGCGCAGATCAATCCGCACTTTCTGTTCAACGCACTCAACGCTCTCTACGCCGTGATCCCACGTGATGCTTCAAACGCGCGAGAGACGCTGGTCAACTTGGCGGACATCTTCCGTTATGCACTCGACGGCAAGAGGCAGTTTGTCCCGTTGGAAGAAGAGTTGAGGATCGTTGAGGCATACCTGCAGATCGAGCGCCTGCGGCTCGGAGACCGGCTGTCTACGAGCATCGACCTGGATGACCGCGCTCGTTCGTTGAAGGTGCCGGCGCTGTCAATTCAGCCGCTCGTCGAGAACGCGGTCAAACACGGGGTCAGCGCCAAAGCGGAGGGAGGCGAGGTCCGTGTTCGCACGTTGGTAGCAGACGGGCGTCTTTCGGTCGAGGTTGTTGATGACGGGGTGGGGTTCGATGCCCGCCAATCGCATGGGTCGGGTAATGGGCTCACGAATGTGCGGCGGCGCTTGAGCCTCTGCTACGGCGATCAAGCTGACTTTGTTATCGACTCTTCCGCCGACGGTACGCGTGTCCAGTTCACTGTCGAGATTGAAGCCTAGTCCCTTTCTTCAGGCTGCCCTCATATCTCCGTGAGAGGCGCCCCGTGGTATTTGTCGCTTCTTGAAGTCGAAGCCGGTCCGTAAGAAGCCGTGCCGACCGATCTGGACGAAGAGGAAAATTCCGGGTCCGGCGATTAGAGTGCGGGCCGCTACTTCTTGCGGCGTTCGTACCCTACGCGGAGGGCGCAGGTGCCGGCTAGGTCGATGCGGGAGCCGCTCTTGAGGGGGATGGACTTGCCGGGCTCGATTTGTTTGCGCTCGACGAAAGTGCCGTTGGCGCTACCGACATCGATGAGGAACAGCTTGCGGCCGCGGCGGTGGATTTCGCAGTGAAAGCGCGAGATCATTCGCTCAACGTCGGGCACGGCGAGATCGTTCTTGTCACCACCGTCTTCTTCGACGGCGCCGATCTTTAGCAGCTTGCCGTCGATGGGAATGACCTTGCCCTTCTGCTGGCCGGAGACGATCTCGACGTAGGGATCGCGGCGGCGGATGCGGATGATGATGAAAGCGATCAGGCCGATGAGCAGTACGACGCCGACGCCGATGGCGATGTAGGTCATCCGGCGGCGCGACGAGACGCGGTCCTGGATGAGCATGTCCATGCGTTGGACTTCGGGGTCATCGGGCGCGACCGCCTTGGCTTTCTCGATCTCGAACTCGGCGGTATCGATGTCGCCGCGCATGAAGGCGTCTTCGGCGTTCTTCACAGAGGTACGGCGGATCTGTTCGCTCTGGAGGGACTGCTCGATGAGTATGTTTTCTTGCTCGACCTGCTGGAACTCTTCTTCCTGTTGCTCTTCTAGCTTGGCAAGGGCGTCTTTCCGGCCCTGGAAGGCGACGGTGTTGTTGGGGTCGATGAGCAGGATCTTGGTGTAGATGCGGGCCTGTTCTTCGGGGTCGTCGGTTGCCATCGCGTCTTTCATCAGGCCTTGGACTTCTTCGCGCCGGGCGCGGCTGATGGCTTGGCCGGGGGTTTTGGGGGCGGAGTTGAGTTCCTTTGCGCCGGGCACGTTCGTCGGGACGCGCGTCGGCATTCTGACCTTGGGTAGCCGTTGTGCGGCCAGGGGGGCGATGAACGCGGCGGTTAGAAGTGCGGCTAAGGCCCAGCGGTGTGCGGTGCCGAGGCGGGGAAGGAAACTTGGCGGACTTGCGGGTTGGGTCAACGCAGCCTCACGGCTGCGGCTCTGAGCTTGTTTAGGAGCCGCTTCGCTCAGTTTGCCAGGGAGGGCTTGCATGTTGGCGTTCCCTCGGAGTGTGAGGCTACTCGGCGGAAGCGTCTTCGGCATCGTCGGGGATTTCGATGCCAAAGGTCAGGCCTTCTTCGGCGATGAGTCCCTCGGCCGCCGCTTCGCCCTCGGGAGCCTCGGCGTCCGTGGGGGCTTCGGGGTCGATACCTTCAGCATAGCCAATGTGAATCGTCTGGCCGGTCTCGGCTTCGCCGCCGATGATGATGCCGGCGAGCGGTGACTCGACGAGCCGCTGCATCGTACGTTTGACCGGCCGTGCGCCGTAGGCCGGGTCGTAGGATTCCTTGGCGAGATAGGCGAGTGCTTCCGCCGAGACTTTGAGATCGATCTCCCGATCGTCGCCCAGCTTCTTGCGCAGTTTGGCGATATGGGTGTCGACGATCTTCTCAAGCTGCTCCGCGCCGAGTGAGTTGAAGTTGACCACTTGCGAGATGCGGTTGTAGATTTCGGGGCGAAGGCTGTCTTTGACGACTTGGAGGATGATCTCCTTGCGTTTCTCAAGGTCCTCGGTGGCGTCCATCGCTTCGCGGACGCCGAGGTTCGATGTGAATAGGACGACGCTGTTCGAGAAATCGCAGAAGCGTCCTTTGGCGTCAGTGAGGCGGCCTTCGTCGAGGACGGCGAGTAGGAGGTCAAGGATGCGCGGATGGCCTTTCTCGACTTCGTCGAAGAGCACAATCGAGTAGGGGTTGCGACGCACTTGTTCGGTGAGGAATCCGCCTTCTTCCGAGCCGACGAGGCCGGGCCGGGAGCCGATCAGGCCGGCGAGGGAGGACTGATCCTGGTATTCACCCATGTCGATGCGGATCAGAGAATCCTCGTCGTCGAACAGCGATTCAGCGAGCGCCTTTGCTAGCTCGGTCTTGCCGACCCCGGTGGGTCCGACAAACAGGAACGATGTCGGCCGATTGTCGGTCTGCAAGTCGGCGCGCATGCGGCGGGCGGCTTCGGCGACGGCGTAGACGGCTTCGTCCTGTCCGTAGACACGGCCGCCCAGTCGTTCTTCGAGCTGGATGAGGCGTTCGCGCTCTGATTCGAGCATTCGCGAGATGGGAATGCCGACGCGCTCGCCGACGACGACCGCGATGTGCTCGGGCTGTACGTGGCTGGGGACCATCGCACCCGCGGCGGCAACTTCTTCGACCTGTTTCTCGATCTCGGCGAGCATCTTCTCGAGCGGCTCGATCTGGCGGTAGCGGATCTCGGCGACCTTTGCCACATCACCGTCGGCTTCCGCCTGCTGGAGCGCTTGCGTGTGCTCGTCAATGGCGTTCTTTGTTTGTTGCAGTTGATCGAAGGCCTCTTTTTGGCTCGTCCATTTTCTGACGAGTTCGTTGACCGTGGGTTCGAGCACGCCGACTTCGGCTTCTAGTTCGGCTAGGGCCTTCTTTTCGGAGGGTGACGAGGCTGAGGTCTTGAGGGCCTCGACCTGGGCCTTCTTCTGAAAGAGTATGCGCTCCTGGCGGTCGACTTCGTCGGGCTTCGACTCCTTCTGCATGCGGATGCGGGCCGCCGCTTCGTCGATGATGTCGATCGCCTTGTCGGGCAGAAAGCGGTTGCGGATGTAGCGCCGCGAAAGTTTGACCGAGGCTTGCAACGCGTCTTCTGTGAGGCCGACGCCGTGGTGCTTTTCGTAGCGGTCTTTGATGCCGCGCAGAATGACCATCATGGAGGCGTCATCGGGCTCGTCGACTTGGACGATCTCGAAACGTCGCGCGAGCGCGCCGTCTTTCTCAATACTCTCGCGGTATTCGTCGAAGGTGGTCGCGCCGACGCAACGTAGTTCGCCGCGAGCGAGAGCGGGCTTGAGGATGTTCGCCGCGTCCATGCCACCCTCGGTGCCACCCGCGCCGACGAGCGTGTGTAGCTCGTCGAGGAAGAGGATGATCTCACCCTTCTTTTCGCGGACTTCATCGACGACAGCTTTGATGCGCTCTTCAAACTCGCCGCGATACTTTGCGCCGGCGACCATGGCGGTCATGTCGAGAGCGATGACTTTGCAATGCTTCAAGGATTCGGGGACATCGCCGGAAGCAATGCGCTGCGCGAGTCCTTCGGCGACGGCCGTCTTGCCGGTGCCGGGATCGCCGACAACGACCGGATTGCTCTTCGTCTTTCGCAGCAGGGTCTGGATGACACGGCGGATCTCTTCGTCGCGTCCGACGACCGGCATCAACTCGCCCGCGGCGGCGGAGGCGGTGAGGTCGCGTCCGAATCGTTCAAGCACTTGCATGCCGGAAGCAGCGCCCGCGCCACCGGCGGCAGAGGGCTTCTCGCCAAGCGCGGCGCCGGTTTCGGCGCGAGCTTCCGCAGCCTTCTGGACAGTCTTCTTCGTGACTCCGGCTTCGCGAAGCGTGCCCTTTAGATCCGACTCGCTGTGTTCGACGGCGGCCAGAACGAAATCGATGGGCTCGGCACGCTCGGCGCCGCGGTCGTCCATCTTGGCGAACGACTTGACGATCAGCTCGCGCAATTCGGCGGACGCGGCGGGGCGCTTGCCGGGCCCGAGCTTCTCCATACCCTTGACTTTGTTGAGGCTCTCGGCCATCTGGTCGAGTAGCGGCGCGCAGGAGACACCGGCATTCTCGAGCATCGCGGCGAGGGCACTCTCGCCGTCGAGCAGGATGTAGAGCAGATGGAAGGGTGTGATGAGCGATTGGCGTCGCTCTTCGGCCAGCATGCGGGCACGTTCAAGAGCGTCGGAAAGTTCGTTCGAAATTTTGTCGATATCGATGGCCATGATGGACCTCTATTCGAGTCGGCGCCGCCGGCGGGGCCGGGGCGGTTCGTCAGGATCGTCGGCGCCGCGCTTGCGGGTCTCGTCGGGCGGACTTTGCTGTGGTCGTTCTTGTGTTTCCCAGGGAGCGGGCTCGCTCTTGTCAGCTCGCGGCTGTTCCGCTGCGTCTCCCTGGACGCGCCGAAAGCGCGGTCTTTCTTGAGCAGGAGGCGCATCACCGCGGCTTGCAGGAGGCTCACGGCGCTCGCGGCGCGGCGGGGGCGGGGCGGCTTCGTCGCGCCGTTGGCCGTCGGCTTGCGAGGCGTAGAACCGATGCCGGATGAAGAGCAGGCCGGTGCGAATGGGGTGATGCGCCGGGATGCTGACGCGCAGGTCGGTGATCGTGGGCACGTCGGGCGCTTCGAAATCAAACTCGAAGTTGCGTTGTTCTGTTGATTTGGATTCGCACGACACCATGATGGGTTCGCGCCGGAATCCCGCGCCTTCGTTGATCTTGATCTCGGCGGTGATCTTCGTTCCCGGCTCGAATGTGGCCTCGTGCTCGCCGCAGAGGATCAGGCGATACTTGTCACGGCCTTCGAGGCGCAGTTGCGCGAAGTGGATCGTTAGCTCTTCGCCGTACCCCTGCATGCGGTTCGGCTTGGCGGCGATCTTGTAGAGCACGCGGCCGCCACGGTCGAAGATGAAGTTCATCGCTTCGAGCGTGGGGCTGATGCGGAAATCGATGTACTTGCCTTCCAGCGCGAGTTCAAGGCGGTGCAGGACGCCGAGATTCGCTTGTGACTTGCGAATTTCGACGCCGAGGTCTTCGTGGACTTCCCAGCGGCGACGGATCTGCATGAGCTGCTTCTGCTGCTCAAGCATAGTGATGTACTCGGTCTCGCCGGTTTCAATTAATTGATCAAAGTACTGTTTGACGGGCGGGCTGAGATCGAGATAGACCGACGCGCTGTGGAAGAACTGGCGCATGTGACTAAAGAAGTTCTCCGGCGGCTGGACCGGGTCGAGCATGCCGTAGAGGCCGGTTTGTAGCGCGACCACCATGCGACCGACGAACTGCAGCGTGTCGAGGTCGAGTTCAGTTTCGATGCCGCGTTCTTTGAAGAGGTCGACGTACTCCTGCATCGCGCGATGGAGCGCGGTGTACCGCTCGAACAGGGCGTTGGTCTGGTCGACGAGGTCGCGCCACGACGCGGTAAGTTCGCTGTAGCTCACCATCGAGGTACAGGCGGGAATGAATTGGCCGTCCTTCTCGAAGCCCGCGCCGAACTCCTGCTTGCGGAGACGTCCCACGGTGAGCGCATAGGGGACACTCTCCGCGTGAACATTGAGCGTGATCCGGTAGCCCGGTCTGCGCTCGGTCTTCATCTGAGGATTCGCTTCGTCGAGGGGGCCTTCAACGGCATCCTTCTCCTGCGGATCGCAAACGATGTAGATCGCTGACTCGGAAACGCCTTCGAGGTCCGCCTTGGGGAAGCGGCGGTGGATGGAATGGTCGGGGTCGATCTCAACGATGACGCCGCCGGGCGTGAGGCCGCGGCACTGCGTCACTGAAATGTTGACCTGCTCTTCGTCTTCATCGACGGTGACGACGGGGTCATGACGGACGGCGCCCCGCTCGGTCTCCGGCAGACGCGGTCCGCCGCCGACGAGCCCGAAGACCGGGCTGCCGTGTCGGAGCATCCATAGGATGGAGGAATCGAAATAGCGCTCTTGCCGCAGGAAGTGGTCCGGCGTGAGGAGCATCCCGTGTTCCCAGTTCACGGAGTTGAGTTTGATGTCGTCGGGATCCATGGGTTTCGTTGTCGTCGACTAGGCGGTGGCCGGCGCGGGTTCGGGTTGACCGAGGTGCGAGTTGACTCCGAGCCGGGCGTTCTGTTCCTCGAACCCTAGCCGAGGCGGGCGAGCGGGGTTGAGCACCAGCCAAGAGATACGGTATTGCTGGTGGCAAGCTGAAGACAGGTTCAGCACGGCGTCGATTAGGCGGGCTTTGTCCTCCTGCTGGTAAGAATAGTACGTCTTGAGCGAGACGGGCCCAAGTTTAATGGTCTGGCGCCCGAGCGATTCCATGCGGTCGCCGATGACGGTGTCGACGCCGAGGCGGCTGTATTGCTCGCCGAGAACACTTAGATCGGGGTCGGCGAGATAGCGCCAACCCGCGCGGCGGCGAATCTCAAAGATGGGCAGGCCGAGCAGTAACCGGAAGGCCAGCTCCATGCCCTCTTTGCGTCCCGCCAGGCGATGCAGATTAGGTAAAAGCAAAGCCAGATGGTACCAATTTTCCCGCGGCCAGCTTTCCGGGTCGAGGCCGAAGAGTTCGATCCAGCGGCGGCAGGCACGATGGTTGTCGGGCCGGATGTCGAAGAGCCGCGCGCCTTGGCGCACCCAGTGCGCGGCTTTCTGGAGAGGGTCGTCGAAGACCTGAACGATCTCGAACGTGCCGGGCTCGGCCTCGCCGCCCTTGTCCCACATGCCGACCGGTAGTGCTTGGAAAAACCCCAGACCGGCCACGTCGAGGGTAAGGCGCACGTCCGGCGTGAGTTCGGCGCCGGGGGCTGGGTCCTGTTCAATGACCCAATGATCAGGCCAGCCGAGTCCGGCCATGCGCACCGTGATGCGGGAGGCCGAGATGCCGTGCGATGAGAGGGTTTCCAGGGCGGAATCGATGGTGTGATGAAAGCCGTGGAAGCTGTGCGAGAAGTCCGGCATGACCGGCGTTGCTGTGTTGCTGGTGGTGGACTCGCTCATTGCGTTGTTTCCACCTTTAGCGACACGGCGACGTCGTAGAGAAACCGCTGTTCCAGATGGTCTCGCAGTTCCTGCGTGAGGATCGGGATCTCCTCATCGGGATCGACGAACTCTTCGCGATCGACGCGGCAGCGCACTTTCTGAACGCGCTGCATCCCCTGGTCAGTGCGGTCGAGGCCGAGGGCGAGGGAGACGTTCGAGATCCGGCGGTCGAAGGACTTGACGACGGTTTCCAAGTCGGCGCGTGTGACGATGCGGTCACGTGACATGAGGGCGGCGGCGAATCGTCGTTGCGCCTGCTCCAGGTCTTCGCCGTCGGTGCCTCCAGCGGCCGCGGTGGGATTGATGATGCGCAGGCCGCGCGCTTGGCCCTTCTTGAGGAATGCCTGGATCTGGCCGGGGCCGACGCGATTGCCGACGGTTCCGGCTGTGAGCCACAGGCGTAGGTTCGCGTAGGTGTCCGCGTCAATGCCGTTCTGCTTGGCCGAATCGAGTTGGATGCGCCCGTTGTGAATGGCGTAGCGGCCGACGTCGAGGTCGGCCGACGGCTCGAACGGAGGTAGATACGCGCCGCCGGTTTCGCCGAAGACAGAGAGCGGCGCCACGAGGTATTTTGATGTGCCGGCTTCTCGGCTGATCGGCACGGAGTGGCCGTGTGTCTCGAAGTTGATCGTTTCGTTGAAGCACTCGGCGTTAGACGCAGTCACGGCATGCAGGGAAATGTTTGTGATTGCTGTGTGTAGCTCGGGTACGTTCTGGGGTAGCGAAATACGGACCCAGGCTCGCTCTTGACCGAGGACTTTGTCGGTCTCGGGTCCGAAGACGCGCTGGAAGGCGCTCTGCATCGCCTTTGGCACGCCGCACAAGAAACGCCGCGAGGCCGGAATCGTTGGGAATACGAAGACGCGCCCGGCGTAGAAACCATCCGGCAAATCGGCGACTTCGATTTCTGATTTCCCCGAGTTGTCCGCTTGTTTCGCACGCTCAGGTACGAGCCACTTCAACTCGCGAATGCCCGCGTTGGTGCGTTCTGGGCGCAGGATACCTGTCGCGCCGAGGTCGCCTTCATTGGCGGCGAGGCACCAGGGCTCGGTATGGAGTGCGCGTTGCACGGCGGAGGAATCCGGGCCGAGTTCGATAAAGACGCCGTGACGGCTGAGGTGGTGCTCCGGTAGATTTTCGATGGCCAAGTAGATGGCGGGATGTGCGCCCAGGTTTGCGCGGACCGGTTCGAGCGAAGGGCGCGCGGATTGAATTTCGTCGGGCATCTCGAACCCGGGCAGCAGGCGTAGCTCGCCGTTCTGATAGGTGGCGACCATGGCGAGTCGCGCCGGGGATACGTTGATGGTGACGTCGGTTGTGAAAGTGAGTCGGTCGCCGGTGTCGGCTTCGCCGATGAGTTCGGTGCCGGCCTCGACGAGTTCCGCGCTGCCGCCGGTGAGAAAGCGGACGACCGTCTGGGCGGCGCGAGCACGGCGGGCTTCGATGCCGAGTCCGGAGATGAGTTCGTCGAGAAGGGCGAGGCGGATGCGGTCAGACGCTGAGTAGAGTTCTTCGAGTTGTCCACCTAGCGTGCGGAAAAGGACGGCGAGGATGGGGTCGGTGGCCTCGGCCGAAATGCCGAAGTCGCGCAAGCGCCGCCGGAAGTCATCGCGGAGTTTGCGATCGATATCGACGGCGGTGGGCTTCTCGTACGGCATCTCGATTCAGTTTCCGGCTACACGGTCATCGTATGTATCTCGCCTTCGTTCTCGGTGGAGGCAAGGGTGACCACGTAGGAGTCTACGTCTTGTTGAGCCTGCGCTTCCTTCGCGAGCGACTCGACTCGGTAGTGCGTGATCCCCAAGTCCACAAGGGCCTTGTTGATCTCTTCGAGCGCTTCGCGGGGCACGTTTTGCCGCCGGTCGAGTCGCTCGAACAGATCACGCACGCCGAAGTTCTTGCCGCCTTTCCAGCTCCCGTTGGGCGTGGTTGCCATGATCCTGACCAGGCGCAATATTGCTTCCCGCTCATCGCACTTGTCGAGGAACGCCTTGTTGAGGCGCAAGGGAAAACCGATGAACGACATGGCGTGATTCTATCGGGCCGACAACCCCGAAACCATGCGCTTCGGGGCTTGTCGGCCATAAGCAAGACTACGGGCAGAGGCCGCGGGCTTTAGGCCCGCGGCTCTACCTGTTTCCTTGACAGGCCGCGGGCCGTGGCTCCGCTTCATCGCCAGCTAATTGCTCAGCGTAAGTTCGGCGGCCATTCCAGTGTGGAGCACCGGAACCAATACCACTTTGCAGACCGAATTCATGGTCGATGCCGGATCAGTCGAGCCGGTCCCGGATTGCATCGAGGTGTTAGGCAGCGGATTGAGGAGAATCAAGTCGGCGACCCACCCCTTAAAACTGCACGACCCAAGACATTCCTCGAGGGACTCGTCCTTGAATATCTCTACTTTGCAGTCGACGAGCTTGTCCTGTGTCACGACATTCGCGAGATCGAACAAAGTCTTGATCTTGTCGAAAGGCGTGGCGTCGGTGTCATGCATGTCGATGAAGATCTCAAATTCACCCTTGAAGCTACCCATCTCGGGCTCACCGGTATGGGTGCGGAGGGTGCTGAAATGCATCATGTTGGATACGGTCAAATACTCCGTTCCGTCGATTTCTACTCTGCTTCTTGTTAAAGGCACGATCTATCTCCTTGTGTGGATGTCAATGATAAGAGGTTCGCCCGTTGCTCTCGAAGAGCGCATTGCTCGCAATCGCTTTGAACACTGTTTCCCTGCATGGGTACTGAACTCGCCGCCGATTCGTTGTTCCACGTTCGGTCGTCTTTCCACGGCTCTAGTTACCGATTTTGATCTCCTTGTAGTTCATCTCATTCACGCGGGGCTCGATTTCGATATACAGACGATCGTTGATCGCTCCCTCGACTTCACCCGAGCCAACGCCGGTCGGCGAGTGGTTCGAGAATTGGATCAACTTGATCCAGCCATCGAGGTTGAAGTTGACGATCACGTTGTCCGGGTTCTCGTCGCGGAGGAAGTCGATCGAAACCGCCTGAATCTTATCGCTAGTCACGATGTTGGCTAGGTCGAACAAGCCCTGGATCTTGTCAAACGGCAAGTTGTCCTCGTCATGCATGTCGACGGAGATGCTGATCTGCGTGACCTGTGTGCCCATCTGGGGCAGTCCGAGTTCATCCTTGGCGGTTCCTACCGAGACCTCGCAGGAATGTGCGTGGAACCGAATGCCGCCGATGTCGACGACGCTGCGTTGATGAACGGGAGATGCCATTGTTGGATTACCTCATGCCAATCGGCGATGCGCCAGACTAGCTTCTATCTCCAAATAGCGAGAAAAGCTTCGAGAAAACCCCACTGTCCTCACTTTTTTTTGTCGGCGCAGCAGTAGGTTCCGCCTCCGCGGCCGCCGGCTCCGGTTTGGGGTCCGGTTTGGTGGCACGTTCGAAGGGGGTTCCTCCTCCGGCGCGTAGTCCCACGTTCACCTGTCGATCCGACTTGATAGACTGCTCGGCGCGTTCTCCCGCCACGGGGGCACTTGCTTCCGCTTCCCGCTGTTTCCGCTCTTCGTCCGCCAAGCGCATCGCCCGAGCGGCGGAACCGGCGGAACTCGATCTCCGGGCCACCGGCCGTGGACTCAGTTCGTCACTGTCATCGCCCGACTGATCGTTGATCCGGGCGGAGCGTGCGCTTGCGTTCTTGAAGAGCGAATAGTTGCTTGGCACAAGTCCCTCCTCGTTTCAGTCGGTTAGTTCTTACCCTTCTCTGGTGGGTCGAACTCGGGGACGTCAATCTTCAGGACAAATGTCTCGGCGGGGCCGGTCGGCATCACGTTCAAGTTGATGTCGCAAATGCCCTGCATCCGCTTGTTGGGATCCTTGTCAACGAACAGGTCATAGCCGAGGATCGTGCCTTGTGCGACTTGCTCATCGAGCAGGCGACGCAATGGCTTTTCGATCGATTCGTCCATGAACTGGCGCGTGAGTACCTGGCCGGCCACTTGGAGTAGATAGTGGCGGCAGCAGCGTTCCAGATAACGCAGAATGCGGTACGAGGTGAAGAACTTCAGGACGCCGTTCGGGTCTTCGGCCTGTGTACGGCAGCCGAAGAAGCAGAGATGGTTGTCGGCGTCACGAATGATCGGCACGAGCTGCCGCTCCATGCTGAGGTGCTCCATCTCGCCGATCAGCGGCTCGACGCGACACTTCTCAGAACCGGAGATTTGTCCGAAGCGCGACCCCACGGGACCTTGGGCGATGCCCGCTCCGTCGTCGGCGCGTGCTACAGCGCCGGCGAATACGAGCGAAGGCGGTCCGTACAGGTCGTCGCCGCCATCAACCTCATCCTCAAACCAATGCTTGGGCCGCAATTGCAGGTAGCCCATGACGACGACATCGGCGGCGGCGCGGTCTTCAGGCCGCTTCAGGAATTCGTACTTGCCGCCCGGCAGGAACTGGCGCTCGGTGTTCTTGAACGACTTTTCGTCGTCAAGATCGGTGACGAGCAACATGCCGTAGGCGTTGGCGACGTCTTCGAATTTCTCACGGACGGTCTGCTTGATGGCCCCCGGAATGACGAGGTTGCAGATATCGTCGCGGAAGTTGAAGTTGTCGTTGCGCTGCCGGACGAACTCTTCGATCGAGGCGACGCCCAACGAGAAGACATCCTGCATCGCCGTTGCTTCGCCGTTGAACACGAATAATTGCACCGGCTTGCGGATCTTGCCATCGGGGACCTTGCTGTTCTCGAAGAACATCATGACTTCGCGATAGCTGCGCTCGATCGGCCGGATCTGCTTGAAGATCTGCGCCAGCAGCGAATCGCGCATCTTCTCGGCTTCGTCGATGGTCGATTGGATCTTCCTGATGGAATCCTGGAAGCTGTCTTCCTCGCTCAGCAGGTTCTCGAAGTCGAGCAATCGATCGAGAAATTCGCCCGCTGTCTCGCGAGTGAAGATGCTGGAGATGTCTTTCGATTCGTCGAGTAAGCCGGGGTGAAGGTCGGCAAAGATATCCTGCAGTAGATCCTTGGCTGGGTTGCCTTCGAGGATCTCCGCGGTGGTTCGGGTTTGAACGGCGTCAGCCATTAGCTTTCTCCTCCTTCGGACGCGGATTCACCGGCGGACGCGGCTTCACCGGACTTGCCGGCCACTTTCTGGAGTTCGCCTCGCAAGCCCGCCAGCGCGGAGATGATCTCTTTGCGCTGTGCTTCGTTGCCCCAGGCGCGCCGCACGGTGGGTAACCGCCAGCGGTCTTTCAAGCGGTAGAGCAGGTCGACCTTGTCTTTCAGGTCGGCGATGTCATTGCGCTTGTACTCGGTCTGTTCGTCGCCGAATTCGTCGACGGACTTGATCTCTTGGCGCTTCTGGAGGTTCTCGGGATCGAAATCCTTGATATTGCGGAACTCGAACTCGGCCTTGAACTCGGTTTCTTCTTCGCCGGCGTTACCGGTGAACTTGAGCTCGGGTTTGAACTTCTTGAACGCGTCATCGGCGGACTCGACCTCGATGCCCTGTTCATCTTCGGCCTCGAGATCTTTGCCTACGCGACCGAGTGTCATGGGCATCATGACGGCGGCGGTCGACGTGGGTACTTTACGGACCGCCGGGGTTATACCTTTACGAATCACTTTGACGAGGGGCATTTTGGTTTACAGACCTCCAATTGGTTCTCAATTGTATACTACGCTCGCCCTGCTGTCCCTTGGTAAAAGGGTCTTTGAGAGCGCTTACTAGTCATCTCTTCCCCGGTTTCCCAGTCGGGTTCTGCCTGATGGTGCGCGCGGTTGTACGACGGTGGCATCGCCGGGACGCCGCGCCGCTCCACCACTGTCGCCCGCCTTTGCTGAGAATCCAGCGGGCGCGGCTCCGGGGCGCGGACCGCCGCTCGGGCGATCCCCTTGCGATGCCCAGCGGCCACGCGAAGCGACCACGGGGACATCACCCATGTATTGTTCGGGCCACACTAGGCGCGGAATCCAGAACCACAGAATCATGATCAATGCGCCGATTCCGAGGAACACGAGCACCGGGCGGATGACGCCCCACCAACTCGATTCCGTTCGCAGGGTCGGGTCGGCGAGCAGGGCTTTGAGTTCCGCCGGCTCGCAGTCGCCTTCGAAGAGGGGCAAGCCCATCTGCGGCGACGACCACACGGCTTGATTGCTTTCGATATCTCCGGCCGGGCCCGCCAGCGTCATTTGTACTTGTAGGGACTGCCCGCCGAGCGAGGCGCGGTCTTCTTCGGGCGACTGGAAGGTCACTTGTAGCCGGTTGAGTAGGAGTTCGCGAGCAAATGAGAAGGCGCGGCTCAAGCTCTCTTCGTCGGATACGAGATAGCTGCGTGTCGAGACGCGCTCAAGGGCCGGCATGTCGATGGAACTGCTGTTACCCAGCCCGACCGCGATCACCTGAACGCCCGATGCGCCGACTTTGCCTCCAACGATTTCAGTACCTTCGTCGCCGAGTAGACCGGGGTCATCGCCCGTCTGTACATCGTTGCGTCCGTCGGTTAGCACGATCAACATGACTTCAGACGAACGCGCGGCATTGGCTGTGTCGCTCGCCATCTTCTGCAATAGGACATCGAGGGATGTATCGATCGCGGAGTAGAGGGCGGTGTTATTTGGGATCTGGGGCTCGGGTAGAGCGTCGATCTGCTGGCGCGCCTGCTCGACGGTAGTGGCAAATTGTGCGGCGCGAATGCGGGGAGCGACTTGATGGCTCTCGAACGGCACGATCGCGACTTGGTCGAGCCCCTGCTCGAATCCATCGAGAAAGCGTGAGGCTGCTGCCTTGGCGGCCTCGAAGCGGTTCTGGCCGCTCGGCATTTTTTGGAGCATGCTGCCGCTAGTGTCAATAACGATCAGGGCAACGCGGCTGCTTTTCTCTATATTCTGTTCGCCGACGGACGCGTAGAACGGTGTGATCTGTTTGCGGCCGGTGTTGATGGTGATGCTCTTCGCCAGTAATTCCGGATTGGGCAGGGGGATGGCCGCCGGGGCGCCGTCCGCGTCGACGATGTTGGCTTTGACGCGGAAGCACGGAATCGTCGTGGCCGGACTGCAGTTGACCATGCGCACCTTGTCGGCGAATTCGAGCTTGTATTGGGCGGGAAGCAGGGCGGGGACAGCTAGCAGTAGGGCGACGGCGGCAAGAATCCGCTTCCGGCCTGTGCCGGTGTTGTCGCCTTGTTGGTTCGCCGTTTTCACGTTCAATTGTCTCTAGTCGCTCTTCTTGGTGACGAAGCGCAACGCGGTGCGTCCGACGAGCACATCGTCGTTGTGTCGCAACTCTTGCGTCTTTGTAACTGTCTGGCCCCGCACGCGCAATACGTATCGGGCCATCCCCGCTTCGCCCGACGCGTCGGGGTGCCTTGCTATATAGAAGCGACGTTCGCGGCCGAATAGTGTCGCGTGACGCGCACCAATCGCGGCGTCGGGGATAAATATCTCAACTTCGGGCGCGTAGCGGGTCTTGCCGAGGTCCTGGGCCTGGCTGCCGATGGCATAGGTGTCGCCGTCGGCGACCTCCCATTCCTTATGGGTGTGGCCGAACTTGCTTTGGGCGCGCGGATCGCCGCTGCTGATGAACTGGAGTACGCCGTCGCGCAACAGAATCGGGGCAAGAGTGATTCCGAAGGTAATGCCGACGCCGGTGAGCACGAAGCCCATGGCCTGCGAAAGGTCGGGAATGCGGCTGCCGAGTCCGGCGAAGAGCAGTCCGCCAAGCGCGCCGCCGAGCAGTCCGCCAGCAAATGCGTGCGCGGCCCTCATGCGATTCACGGCGACCCAGCGGAGTCCGACGCCGAGGCCGATGAGCGAACCGGCGAGCATCCAGGCCACGACCCGTGTGATGAGCGGGGACTTCGCGCCGAGGTTATTCGTGATGGGGATTTGGATCAGCCCGGCGAAAAGCCCGGCGACGATACCGATCAGCGCACCGGAGACGACATAGCGGGGCATCACCCGGCTACCGGCCCAGCGGTCGGTAAAAGCGACCGTCATACCGCCGATGAATCCGCCCAAAATGGTACTGGAAATGAGGTCCGCTACCCAGATCGCTTCAAAGGTTGGGAGGACCGCGGAAATCAGGGAGACGAGCGCCCAGGAGAACAGTCCCGCCATGCCACCCACGAGCGACATGAAGTAGAGCGTCTGATAAAGACTCATGGGAGGCCAATCGGGTCAGGCATGGGTCAGTATAGCCGCCGTTTGAAACAGGTGTCAAAAACGGCGTATGGCCGATCCGTTGCGACGGTCGGGGAGGGGGCGGGTTCGGCCAAACCCCGATGTTACAATCGGTTGCGACCACCTTGACGAGTGAACCCGGACCCGCCGTTCTTACCCCAGCGGCAGAAGCTGTCGACTACTCGCGGCTGGCCGATACACCGCTGGCGCGCGACCGCGTCGGTGCGCTGCAAACCGTGGTTGTCGGAGCGGGCGCGCTGGGGAACGAGGCCGCCAAGGCGCTGGGGCTGCTGGGCGTCGGCCAAGTCCTGGTGGTTGACCCCGACTTGGTGGAACCGAGCAACCTGACTCGGTCGGTGTTGTTTCGGACGCCGGGGGCCGTGGGCCGCAACAAGTCGGACGCCCTCACAGAGGCGTCGTCCGGACTCTTCCCTGATACGCGATGGCGCTCGCTTGCCGCCGAGTTCGCGGACGTGGGGTTTCAGGAATTGGCAGCTGCCGACCTGATCTTCGGATGCGTCGACAACGACATGGCGCGTCTTGAGATGGCGTACGCCGCCTCAAAACTCGAACGGCCGGTCTGCGATGGGGGCCTGGGTGGAGCCGCGGCTTCGCGCGGACGCGTGAGTTGGTTCCCGGGATACGGCGGGGCTTGCGCAAGTTGTCGTCTGCGTGGTCAGACGCGCCGCGAGTTGCTGACGCAATGGGAAGCGCCGCGGCACCCTTGTTGGGGTGATGCGGAATCAGAGCAGACGGGTTTTCTGCCGAGCACGCCGACGATGGCGGCGATCGTGGGTTCGATGCAGGTCGAGATTGGGCTGAAGCGAATACTGGCGGGAAGGGAAGAGTCGGCGGAGAGCCTCTCGATTGATATTGATCTTGCCGGACCGATGCGGCTGGAAACGATTGCGGTTCAGCGCAGTCAGTCGTGTCCATTTCACGGGGATGCGGAAGGAGTTCTGCTTCCGGCGTCGGCGGGCGCGACTTTCAGAGAAATCCTGGACTCTGTGTCGAATGCGTCGCCGGATGAGCGGGCCGTGATGGTCTTAGATTGGCCGGTCTGTACCGACGCCGACTGCACCGATTGCGGACACCACTGGCAACCGTTGCGGCGCGCATCGGCGTTCCGGAGGTCAGGACTGTGTCCCCGTTGCGGCTCTCGCTATGTAGAGGACCGCTCGACGATCCGGCGTATCGACGTTGATTCCCCGTGGGTCGATCGGACCCCGGCGGAAATGGGACTGCCGGCGTCGCACCTTCATACCGTGGTCCTCGAACGGAGGGACGCGGCATGAACGCGCGCACGGTAGCACTGGCGGCCGGGACAACGTTTGTTCTCGCGATCGCACAACTCCTGTTGGCTTTCGTCTCGCCCATCGCGGCTGTCGTTGGCGGGCTGGTCGTCGGTTTGGCCTGCTTTGGCATTCTGAGTTTCTTCGATATTGAGTTCGATTATGCGTGGATGCCGGTGTGGTTGGCGTTGGCGGCATCGCTGGTCGGCGTCGCGATCTTCTACTTTTCGGCGGAGGGTGATCCCTGGACGGTCTGGCTCGCGCCGCTCGTCGCGGCCTTGTCGGCGGCAATGGTCGTCGCGATTCGGACGATGGGGAAACGGCGCTGCGAACTTTGCAACCGGCGGATCTCGTCGAACGCCGTCCTTTTTCAATGTCCGCGATGTGGCTTGCAGGTAAGCGACCACGCTGAATGCTGGGTGCACGAGGAACTGCGTTGCCGGCTGTGTGTCGAGAATCAGGTGCCGATTCTACCGTCGGACCGCCGCTGGTGGGATCGGAATCTGGGGCCGCGGGTCAACCAAGGCCGCTGTCAGGTCACGATGGAAGACGCCGAAACCGCCGATCTGCGGGCGTGTCCGCATTGCGGCCGGTTGCAGGGGACGTTCGCTTGGGACATGAAGAACGGCCAATGTGCCCGCTGCAACTGGACCATTGAAGACCTGCCGGAACGCTTGGCTGCCTACGTGGCCCCGGTCGATCCGGAGTACTGGCAGCAGCAGAAGGGCCGTGGCCGCCGCGAGTCGTCGCAGCACTGAGAGAAAGAATTGTTAGAATCGCTGCTACGGACCTGAGCCATGCCCAAGTACCAAATGTACTTCGACACAGTGAACGGCGAAACCCGTTACAACGTCGACATCGACGACGAAGAAACGTTGGCCGATGTGTTGGACGAGATTCTCTACGACCTGCAAGACCGCGGCGATGTGCTGCAGGGCGAGGGTGAGCCGCAAGTCGTGTGGTCGGGTAACTCATTGGACTTCGATTCTTCGCTCCCCGGTCAGGGCGTGCGGCCGAATGATGTCTTGCGGATCTCGACCGTTGCGATGAACGGCTGATCGTCGCGTTTCGTTTTGCCGGAATCTCTCAGAGACCGTCGCATCGAGCAGGAATGGCTGCTGCTGGGGAAATTGGCGGCGACGAATCCGACGATTGTGGAGGTCGTCCGGCGAAGACGTCTCGCGGATTCGGAAGATTTCGAGGTGCGCTTGCACCAGACCGACGGGATTCCGGTTGGTGGCGAGGTGGAAAGCCGCATCCACTCTCATGAGGTGCGGTTGTCGTTTCCGAGGTTCTACCCGACGAGCCCGTTGGAGGCTTATTTAGGGAAGCCGCTGGTCCACCCGAATATCGACCCGGAGAACGGTTTTGTTTGCCTGTGGACCCGCCACGGCACGCGCGAGACGGTTGTCGAGGCGCTACGGCGTTTGCAGGAAGTGATTTCGTGGAAGAGCTTCAACTTGGGTACCGAACACCTGATGCAGCGTGACGCCGCAGCCTGGCGGGACGGGATGGAGGAAAACCAGCCCGGTCTGTTCCCGCTACCGTTTGCCGCGATCGAAGAGGTGTTGGAATTCCGTCGTGAGAAAGATCGTTTTCGTCCGCCGGGACGAGTACGAAAGCGGCTGGAACCGCTGACTCAGAAGTAGAGCCTGCTGCTACTCATTGCTTCCGGCCGTCGTTGCCCCCGACTAAAATACAATGGAGGCGTGGCGGTTTCTTGTTGGCCGGGTGATGGATGCGGCATGCAGTCTCACAGTGAAGCTCCCCCTTGTCAACCTGCCTGTTCCCACACCATAGGAGATAGACGATGACAAAGCTGGCGAAACTATCGCTGCTACTGACCTTGGTATCCGCCCCGATCTGGGCCCAAGTCAACATGGGCAATCAGAAGCCCGAGGCCACACTGCCCTTCAACATGACCACGACGGCCACGTTCGGGCTGCCGTGGCGTATCGCCTTTCTGCCGGATGGCCGCATGTTGGTGACCGAAAAAATCGGCCCGGTCTGGCTTGTATCCACCAAGGGGGAAAAGATCTCGCCATTGGCCAACACGCCTCCCGTGTACTGGCAGCGCCAGAACGGCATGCTTGGGGTCTACGTCTCGCCGCACTACGAGACGGACCAGAGCATCTATCTCACTTACATCGAGCCGGGCGAATATGGCGGCAGTCAAGTCTTGGCCCGCGCCAAGCTCGACGTCGGGCGCGTGCCGAAGCTCGAAAACTTTGAAGTAATCTGGCGGCAGATGCCCCGAGGCAAGGGAGGCCAGGCGGGTGGGCAGATCGCCTTCACGCCCGACGGCAAGTACCTCTACATGTCGGTCGGCGACCGGCAACGCATGACGCCGGCCCAGGACCCCAACCAACCCGTCGGCAAGATCGTGCGGCTCACTCTCGACGGCAAACCCGCCCCGGGCAACCCCCACTACGGCAAGACCGGCTCTCAGACGATCGAGCTGATCGACCCGCCGCGCGACAGCGAACTCGCCAAGACAGCCCCCGTGGTCAGCACCTACACTTTCCCCGAAAGAAACCTGACGCCCGCCGAAACTTGGGCCAGCGGTTTCCGTGCGCCGTACGGCTTGGCGTTATCGCCCACGGGCGAGCTATGGGAGGTCGAGCATGGCCCGCGCGGCGGCGACGAACTCAATCTCATCGAGAAAGACAAGAACTACGGCTGGCCGGTCGCCTCGTTCGGCATGAACTACAACGAGGTGCCGATCCCCAGCCACGACGCGCGGCCCGAGTTCACCGCACCGGTGATCTATTGGAATCCCGTCATCGCGCCGGGCGACCTCATCTTCTACACAGGTAAGAAGGCCTTCCCGCAGTGGGACGGCAACGGCTTCGTCACCGGCCTGGGCAGCCACACGCTCACTCGCCTCGTCTTCGACGGAAAGGGCGGGGCCAAGACCGCCGAGCGCTGGGATTTGGGTAAACGTATTCGGGATGTGACGCAGGCCCCGGATGGCACCCTTTGGTTCTTGGAAGACGGAAATCCTGGAGCTCTGATCCACGCAACGCCCAAGTGACACCTTGGAGTCAAACGTGGATGCTTCGAGCTGCGGGCCTAGTGCTGCTGGTTGGGCAACTGTGCGGCCAGACCCAGCCCATCCCGTATAGCCACAAGACGCACTTGGCTCTCGGTCTCGAGTGCGGCGCGTGCCACAAAAACGCCGACCCGGGCGAGTTCATGGGCTTTCCGGCGGAAAGCTTTTGCATGAGCTGCCACCAGGCGATCAAGACCGATAGTCCGCACATTCAGAAGCTGGCCGCGGCCGCCAAGAGCGGCGAGCCGATCCCGTGGGAGCGCGTGTATCAAATTGCGCCCTACGTCTACTTCAGCCACCGTGTGCATACGAACGCCAGTGCGACGTGCGAAACATGCCACGGCCCCGTCCGCGAACGCGACGTGATGACCAAAGAGGTAGAGCACAACATGGCTTCCTGCATGGCGTGCCACAAGGAAAACGATGCCCCCAACGGCTGTGGGGCATGCCACGAAGAGAACTTCTGAACCGGAGAGCGGCATCTCGGCCGCGGCGCAAGAGGAGCATAAGGATCGTTTTTGTCCGCCGGGATGCGTGCGAAGGCGGCTGGAACCGCTGACTCAGAAGTAGAGCCTGTCGATCGGCGAGCTTGGTTGTTTCCGGCATGTTTTGCTCCTCGTCGTGCATCATCCTGCATCATTTTGCAACATGGATTTTTGGGTATTTCTTGGTCCCGTTGTAACCCGAGGAGGGTGTTTTTGAGGGGTCGACGGAATGTAAGTGTTTGATTATGCGCGAGATAACTCGATGCTTTCGCTGTGACCGTTATTTTGGGGAGGCCTGGAAATGGGGAAATCGGGCCGGGGGTTGTGTTTTGCTGATCGAACCCAATTTCCCGGTTTGCTGAGGGCTGTGAAAAGGGGGGCAGTCCACGACGCCGGGGCCGCTCCATCTACCCGATGACATCGCGCCGGCCTTCCCCGCGGAGCCACAAGCCCCACCCAGGTTCGCACCGCTTGTTACTCGCGCGGCTCAGCTAGCGGTTGCTCGTACGGGTCGCTGGGATTGAGGACGTCTCACTCCCAGGCCGACGGTCGCGCGGATTGCTCGCGAAGCGGGCACTTGTGGCAGGGCGCGTCTTGGCGGAGAATGGCGGATTCTGTCAGGTGGGGAGAGTTTGCGAAACCTCGGTTTCGGGCGGGTGACTTACGACGCTTTCGGGCCGGGGAAGTCCGCTGTGAGATCGGTGGATGTAGCGCACGGTTTCGGTTTCGGGTCGATTGTAACCCGGCGGGTGCGGCTTGGCGGATGTGCGGTTGAGGAAGCGGTTGGAAGTAAAGGGGTTCTAGGCGCACTGAGCCCGTGATTCGCGATTTGGGTTTGGACGGCAATGTGAGTTCGGGGCTGGCTTTGCCATCTGGCGGTTGCGGACCTAGGCTGGTTCAGTGCAGCCTTGATAGAGGGACAGTCAGATTTGGCCATTCAGGGCAGCGACTGTTTTGTACGTTGCTGAACCCAAGTGGGTTAATGCTCTCGGTGTCCCGGTTGAAAACGCGAGCCTGCCGACCGTGACCTCCGTAAAGTATTGATATTGAGCAGGTTGTATCCTGGTAGCGCTCAAGTTTAGGTGACTGTCCCTTTGATGCCCCTTTGATGCCCCCTTTGATGCCCCTCCAGCTGCCGCAACGGGGCGCTGGCCTGGGTGGACTGGAGTTCAATGGACATTCGACTCATCACGGGGAACTGCTAAAATCCAGCCGATGGCGGTGCCAAGATGACAAGAGTCTTTCTCAGTTCGGTCGTGAAAGGGCTCGAACCATGCCGCAGTGCCGCGTACGATGCGATCCGGCGCCTTGATGGTTACGAGTGCACGCGAATGGAGGACTTTGGCGCTAGAGCCCGAGATTCGGAGGCCGTCTGTCGAGAGAAAGTTAAAGAATGTGACGTTTTCGTCGGGATACTGGGTCATCGCTACGGAAGCTGCCCGCCCGATAGCACTCTCTCGTATAGCGAGAGGGAATACGCAATTGCGGTCGACCTGAGTAAGCCTAGGTTAATGTTTGCTTCACCGGAAGACGCACCCCTGGCTGCTAATCTGGTCGAAACTGATGAACTAAGAGACAGACAGAAGCGCTTTCGTGAGAAAGTTTTTTCGAGTGAGCAAACCGATATGTTCGCAGAGCCTTCCGATCTAGCCTCAGCGGTCGGGGCGGCTCTTCATAATCTTGCTTTGGAGCGGCGCGTCACTGCCCGTGCCGAACAGAACCTGCGTGAAGTGACAGGTACTACCTTGCTCTTCCCGTTCGTTTCAGATAGATTCGGTTTCGATACGGGTATCTCGATCGCTAACACATCAGCGCGGCCAGGTGGTACCGCCGATGAGTCAGGTCCCTGTCTCATCTTCTACTACGGAGCAGTAGGAGATACGGGACGCCCGCCTGAGCGCGAGATCACAGGCGAGGTCGGAGCCGGCGAGATGCTAACCTTCACTTTGAGTACGGGAAACCCGCTCTGGCTTGTATCCGGAGCACAAGACTTCCAAGGGTACGTCATTGTTAAATGCGGTTTCAAAAACGCATACGGCTATGCGTTTGTTACTGATCGCACGAGTGCGATTCCACAGTTTGCCTCTTCTTACTTAGCTAAAGACATCACGGATCAAGACCTCACCGGCACCCACTGATGCCGAGTAGATCGGGGACCGGTGATCTTCTGCCCCTGGGTCGGCCACAGGCCGATGACGCACCCACCCAAGTCCGAACAACCCCAAGCCTCCAGCCTTGCCGAGGACCGAGTCCTCGGTTCTCAGGCATCCCCTCCCCACGTACCTACGCATAGCCAAACCCATCGGCCTTCGGCCGACCGCGTGCTTCGCCCGCGGGCGCGCGGATTTTCTTGTCCGCGCCGCTGTTCCTGTTGTGGGGCGAATTGAGGAGGGTGGGTTGGTCAGCACACCCTTACGGGTGTGGCTCTGAGTTTGGTTTGGGGTGGATTGAATTGCATGCGGAAGGATCGGGGCCGCAGGGTGTCGTTACCACGGATTCCGCATAAGAATCGAGTTGTCTGCCCCTTTTTTGGGGACTGTTCGGTGTTCAGGGGATGGGCGCGTTATTCTGGTTGTTAGGCGGCTTTGGTGGCATGACAACTCGATCCATCCTGGATCTACCTGGTATTAGGGAACTTCATTCCCGTAGGCTGCTCTTCCCTTTTGTGGTGCTGCTGGTCGTGGTGGCTGTTCTGTTCCAGGGTGCGTTCTCGCCGCGCGTTGAGGAATCGGCGGAAGCGGCTACGGAACCGGTCCCGACACCCTCTGTTTTTCGTCCTGAGTTTGAGAAGACGCCGCTTTCTTACACGGCCGACTACTGGCGGCAGGTGGGTGAGCAGTGGCGTCCTCACATTGTTCTCATTGGGCGTGATCAGGCGCCGGGGATCGTTGTCGCTCCGCGCTTAGCCGTGACGTCGGCGGATATTGCCGACGATTGGATCGCCGAGGAACTGGCTCGCGACATTGCCACCCGGGCGGTTGTTGAAGCGGCTGCTGAAGAAGTTGCCGGCGAAGTTCCGGGCGAAGAGGCGGGAGGCGAGGCAACAAACGAATCCGCCGATGAGCCCGCTTCGGATGACCCCGGTTCGGATGAAACGATCGTCGAGGAGAGCGAGAGTCCGCCGGAGGCGACGGAGAAGCCGCCACCCTATCGGCTGATTTCGGTCAGCACGGAGCATGAGATGGCCGTGTTTGAGCTTGCCGCGCCTGCGATCCCGGCGCCGGTTGCGAATCTGAGTGAGTTGCAGTCCGGCGCTCATGCGGCGGCTCTCAGCTTGACGCCCGACGCTTCGCTGCGGATTACACCGGGCGTTGTCGTGTCCGCGCAGGTCGCCACGGACTATCCGGAGCAGGGAAGCTTCGTCGGCGAGACGCTGGATGTCTCGATTCCCTTTCCCGCGGAGACTCGTGTTGCGGCGATCGCGGACCTTGACGGCGGTCTACTGGGTGTGGTGTTCGAAGGCAAGGATGGGTTGAACGTTATCCCGGCGCACAAAGTACGCGACCTGGCTCGGCAGGCGAGTGAGACGCCGCCATGCATCAGCATCGAGACGCAAGACCTGGACGAGCAGGTGCGAGCGATCTTGGGTGTGAGCGAGGGTGTGTTTGTCGAACGAGTGAACAAGGAAGCTTTCTTTCCGACACCTTCGATCCAGGCAGGCGATATTGTTTTTCGATGGGCGGGCGAGCAGATACCCACGCGTGAAGCGTTCGAGCAGGCGTACCTCGCTCAGGAGCCCGGCGGCCTAGCGCGGTATATGGTGTTCCGTGAAGGACGGCGTATTAGAGGAGCAACGCGCGTACCGGACAACCGTTGCCGCCCGGTTTCGCTCGGGATCGTTCCTTTCGCAACCCTAGGGCTTGTACTGCGATGGGATGTGACACCGCCGAACGGATCGGCTTCCAGGCCTGTCCCCGGGTGGGTGGTGATGAGCGTAGTCCCCGGCTCGCCGGCCGAGGCGGCGGGGTTGCGGCGCGATGATCGAATCGTTGCCGTGCAAGGCCGTGGCTTCAAGCCCACCGAGCCGCGCAAGGTTTTGGAAGCAATCGAACAAGACTCACGTCCCGCCGTGTTGACTGTCTCGCGAGAGGGACGCTTGCAACTTGTCTCGGTCCTGCGTGAACCCGCCGCCGCCTCGGCCGAATAGGCGTCGTACACGCATGCGCAATCTGATTCGTCTCGCCCTCGACCTGGGGCACAAGTTGTTCTCGCGCCTGCGAGCGATGGGGCGGATGGGTCGGCGCGTGACACCTGGTGCGCCGGTGTGGGGGTGGGCGCTGATCTGGCTGCGCTCATCGTTCCTGCCCTCGCAGAATTACCTCATTATTCTTGCTGTCGTGGTCGGCATCCTGACGGGCTATGGCTCTGTTGGTTTCGTGATGGTGCTGCATACCCTTGCCGACTTCGCGCGCGGAACCGTCGCGGACGCGCTCGCGATTTTCGGGCCGGCACAACTGGTCTTGTTGCCGGCTTTGGGCGGGTTGATGGTCGGACCTCTGATTAACCGGTTTGCGAAAGAGGCGAAGGGCCACGGCGTGCCAGAGGTGATGACGGCGCTGGCGACGCGTGGCGGCTTCATTCGCCTGCGCGTCGTTGCGGTGAAAGTGATTGCCTCGTCGCTGACGATTGGGTTCGGAGGAACGGCGGGCCGCGAAGGTCCGATGGTGCAGATCGGCGCGGCGCTCGGGTCGTCGATCGGCAAGTGGGCGCGGCTGACGACGAAGAACGTTCGGACGCTCGTAGCCTGCGGGGCGGCGGGCGGCGTGGCGGCGACGTTTAACGCACCGATCGCGGGTGCTATTTTCGCAATGGAAGTGTTGATGGGGCGTATCCAGACGGACTTCCTGCTGGTGTTGCTGACGTCGCTGAGTTCGAGTATCGTTGCCCGCCACTACCTGGGCAATGCTCCGGCCGTGCTCTCTCCGTCGTATTACCTGGTGAGTCCGGCGGAACTGCCGCTCTACTTCCTGATGGGGATCATCATCGGGGTGGCGGCGGTCTTCTATGTGAAGCTGCTGTACGCGAGTGAGGACTTTTTTGGAGATTGGAAGTTCCCAGAGTATTTGAAGCCGGCGGTCGGCGGGCTGCTGGTGGGGCTGATCCTGCGGTTCTTCCCGGAAGTGTATGGCTCTGGGTTTCCGGCGATCGAGTCGGCGTTGTGGACTCGCTATACGTGGGGGTTCCTACTTTGCCTGTTTGCGGCGGAGATGCTGTCGAACTGCGCGACACTGGGCTCGGGCGGTTCGGGCGGCGTGTTTGCGCCGAGCCTCTATATGGGCGCGATGCTGGGCGGCTCGTTCGGCGCAATCGTCCACTCGATGTTTCCAGAGTGGACGGCGACGTCGGGCGCGTACGCGATGGTCGGGATGGCGGCATTCTTCGCGGCGGCGGCGAAGGCTCCGACGACTTCGATCCTGATTCTGTTCGAGATGACGGGTGACGCCCGCATCATGCTGCCGCTCATGGCGGCGACCGTGGGAAGTGTGTACCTATCGCATCGATTGATTCCGCACAGTATCTATATTTTGAAGTTGAATCGGCGCGGGATTGCTTATCCCTACTCGGAAGAGGATGCCGATGCGGCCGGGTCTCCGAAGACGTCGGTGCGTCCGGTGGTACGGGAGCCTGGCGTAGGGGATTGAAAAGCGCGTGCTCGGTTCTCGCTCGCTGTAGTTCCGATGACCTGACCGATAAGGGTTGGGTGAGTGTTGCGCTTATCCCTTCCATCGGTTCGCTGGATGGGGGATCTCGGGCCGTGATGGTGGGGTTGCTGGGGACGTTGCGGTGCATAGTCACGGCGGGTCATCAGCCGGACGATTATTTACTGGTTCGCTTCACGGATGGCCGCACGAAGGCTGCTGTGCTTTCAGAAGGAGCGCCTGCCGTAGATACGTTGGCCGAGCTGCGGAACGAGTACGGACCGGTCGCCAGTGCTCTCAGTATCAGCGTGGTGAGCGGCGCGGGTTACGTCTTGCTGCGGGTGGCGGACTTGGTTCCGCCGGGCGCGCCGCGAGTGGAGCAGCGTGGCGAGTCGTGCAGCAACGGGCAGCTTGAGTACGACGAGCCGGTTTGGGCCGCGGCGGCGGCTGCCAACTATTCGCAGGACGTTAGGAACTCGGCGATCTTCGCGGGGTCGTTGGGCATGACAACGGGTTGGTTGCCGAACGTTGATTCGAGCTTGTCGCCAGCGGGTGTTTTGAGTTCACCCGTGTGGTACTGGTAGACGTAATCGGGGTCTTTGAGTAGGTGGCCTGTGAGGATTCCGACGACGTCGGCGTCGGCCGGGATGACGCCTTTGGCGCGAAGTTTCTTCGCTCCCGCAAGCGACGCCGCCGAAGCGGGTTCGCAGCCGATACCGGAACGTCCGATGACGGCCTTGGCGTCGGCGATTTCCTGCTCGCTGACCGACTCGACGACACCGCCGCTGGTTTGGATCTCGTAGCGGGCTTTCTCCCAGGAGACGGGCGCGCCGATGCGGATCGCCGTGGCCAACGTTTCGGGATTGTCGACGTTCTTGATGGTTCCGTCCGGGCCGCTTTCAAAGAGATGGTGGAACGGTGCGGAGCCCTCCGCCTGGACGACGGCGATCTTCGGAAGTCGGTCGATCACACCGATCTGTTTCAACTCGCGTAGTCCCTTGCCGAGGGCCGATACATTGCCGAGATTGCCACCGGGCAGGACGATCCAGTCCGGGACCTGCCAGTTCCGTTGATCGAGCATTTCGATGACGATGGTCTTCTGTCCCTCGATGCGGAACGGGTTGATGGAGTTGAGTAGATAGATCCCCAGGTCTTCGGCGAGGCGGCGGACGAGGGCGAGGATCTGGTCGAAGTTGGCCTCGACCTGAATCGTCAGCGCGCCGTATTCGAGCGCCTGGGCGAGCTTGCCGTAAGCGATCTTTCCATGCGGCAGGAAGATGACGGCTTGCAAGTCGCCGACGGCCGCGTAGGCTGCCATCGAGGCGGATGTATTGCCGGTCGAGACACAGGCGACACGCTTCATGCCGAGCGCGCGGGCCTGGGCGACGCCGGCGGTCATGCCGTTGTCTTTGAACGATCCGGACGGGTTGTAGCCCTGATGCTTGAACTGGATGCGGTCGAGCCCCGCATAAGAGGCGGCCTGGGGCGCGTCGAGTAGGGGCGTGTTGCCCTCTTGCAGAGTGACGATGTGGGCCTCGTCGGTGACGAAGGGAATCAGGTCGCGATAGCGCCAGACGCCGCTGACGTCGAGCGGTTCACGGCTGAGGCGGCGGCTGTCCCAGGTGGCGGTGAGTTCAGCGGGCTTGAGTGGCGCGAAGTCGTAGCGGGCTTCGAGCAGGCCGCCGCATTGCGGGCAATTGTAGAGGACAGCGTCAACGGGAAAGCGCTCGGGACACTCGGGATTGAAGCAGACTAGCTCGGCGGACATTGGGGTTCCTACGTGTGGGCGGGAAAGCCCCTCATCGTACCAGCGGGGCGTTGCGAAAGGCGCTTGATAGTCTGCGGCCGGAGGGTACAACGCTACCCTTGGAGGAGAGGATGGCGGGCGTTAGTTAGTTATTCGTTGCGGTCGGATGGGCCGGAGTCGCTTGGGGATCGACGAATGGCCTCTGGGAATCAACACGAAACGATCGATGGCGCGACTTGCTCAGTTTGCTAGCGATGGGCGGCGGACTCGGTGGAGAGCAGGGCGGAGAACTCGCCGGTGCGGAAGAGTCGATCGAAGGGTAGGGCGGCTACGCCGATGATCGCGGCCTCGCCGGATAAGCTCGATGGCCGCAATTGAAGATTGCGGAAGTTGAGAAATTCGGCGCCGTCGGCGAACTCTCGTTCGATGATCGGCTTAACCAACGACCAGGCCTCGGTAATGGCGCCGTCGACGACGATGACGTCAGGGTCGAGTCCCCAAACAATGTTGGATAGGCCGATGCCGAGATAGCGGCAGGATTCGGTGAGTGCTTGAATAGCCGCGGCGTCCCCGCGGATCGCCTCGTGGCAGACCTGTCGCACGTTGGCCGTAACGTCGCCGGACGTTCCCCCCCGGCGGTTCCCGTTCGCGCCCCGGTAGCGCCGCAGAATGGCTTTGTTCGATGCCAGCATTTCGAGACAGCCACTGCGATCGTGGCGCGTGCGGCCGTTCGTTTCGGCTATGACCATCTGGCCGAACTCACCGGCAGCCATGCTGGGGCCATAGTAGGGCGTTCCATCGAGCATCACACCGACACCTATGCCCTCGTCGACGTAGACGAAGACCAAGCAATGCGAGCCTTGGATTGCGAGGTCGCCGTGATGATATTCGGCAAAGGCGGCTGCGCGCACGACGTTGTCGACGTAGACCGGCACGTCCAGGCGGTCGCGCAGGTACTGCCCGAGGGGGATCTGCTGCCAGGCGGGGTCGCTGCCACGTTCGACAACGCCCGTTTGGGCGTTGACGAAACCACGAGCGCCGACGCCGATACCGACGATCTCGCACTCAGGGTGTTCTCGTTGATAGTTTTCGGTGTGTTTTGCGATTGATGAAAGGGTCTTGTAAGGATCGTCGGCGGTTCGGAATAGGCGAGTTTCGAGTATCCGTCCGTTGAGGGCGCTAACGGAAAGGCGGGTTTGCCAATCATGAAGGTCGATACCAATGGCGCGGTAGCGGTTCTCGTTTAGTTGTAGATGGATGCTGGGCCGGCCACCGGTTGAGCGCCCCAAGCCATGCTCGACGACGAGGCCCTCGTCCAGTAGTTCCTTGGTGATGCGGGAGACGCTCGCCTGAGAGAGCCCAGACCACTGTGCGAGTTCGGAACGCGAGAGAAACTTCTTACGCCGGAGCAACTGGAGGATCGCCGCCCGATTGAAACCTCGCGACGGCGGATGCTTTTGCATGTGGAGTCCCATGCGAACCTTTCTATAGAGTAGTCGAAACCACCGTTTCTTTCACTCCGGAACTAAGCAAGGTGGCTGTCAAGCCACGATTCGTCCCGATGGCTGGAAAGTATGTGAGCGACGATGCTGACCGGTGTTGACAGGGCAGCCAAAGACGACCTAGTCTATTTTAGTATCCTTTGCGGAAATCGACGACAGATTGCCAGGAAGACTTGTATTTATCCTGTAAATAAGTGATTTCTAGGATAACTCTAGGATGAAAGTCCTACTTTGCCCGTAAGAACCGTGTCCGGGGAGATGACTGCCTCTGTCTTACGGCCCATTTGATAACGATCAACCGGCTTGGCTTAGGGCTAGGCCGCCATCTAGGAGATTGAAGATGCTACGCAGAATTAGTTTCGCGCTGCTATGCCTCGCGGTTATGGGCGTATCTTTGCATGCCCAAACGAAAGGGACGATCAGCGGATTCGCGAAAGACCCGACCGACGCCGCCGTTCCCGGCGTTGCGGTGATGGTGACCAATGAGGGGACCGGGGCGAGCCGAACAACAGCAACGGATGAGTTCGGCCAGTATCAGGTTCTCGGACTTGTGTCCGGTCTTTACACCATTGAGGCGGAGACGGCGGGTTTCAAGAGCTTTAGGAATACGGCTGTTCCGCTGACGGTTGATGGAAATGTTCGCGCCGACATCCAGCTTGAGTTGGGCGACGTTACAGAACAGATCGAAGTATCGGCGGCTTCGTTACAGGTCGATACAGTGTCATCGGAGAATTCGTCGACGATAACCGATCGCCGCATCGTGGACCTGCCACTGAGTGGCCGCAATGTTTTCGCGCTCGCGAAGACGATCCCGGGCGTGCTGTCGGTCAAGGCGCCCGACAACAGCGAGATCACTGATGCCCGCGCCGGTTCGCAGATGAACGTGAACGGTGGGCGGGGCAACATGAACTACAACCGCTTCAACGGCGCTTACTTCATGAACCCGTCGCGCAATACGGGTTTGAACGTACCCCCGCCCGACGCCGTTCAGGAGTTCAAGATCCAGACGAGCAATTTCGCCGCCGATACGGGGCGCAACCCCGGCGGCAACGTGACGATCGTCAGCAAGCAGGGGACGAATGAGTTTCACGGCTCGGCATGGGAATTCCTTCGGAACGACAATCTCAACGCGCGAAACTTCTTCGAGGGGCGCAAGCCTGAGCTGAAGAAGAATCAGTACGGCGTCGCGGCCGGCGGGCCGATGGTCAAGAACAAGGCATTCATCTTCGGGACGTTTGAGATCAATGACGATCGCCGCCAAGGCACGACGACGGATTCGCAGCCGCCGTCAACAGCAGAACTGGCTGGGGACTTCTCGCATCTGAATGGGCAGAAGCAACTGGTCAACCCGTTCGACGGGACGACGTTCCCGAACAATCAGATTCCACAGTCACTGTTTGATCCGGCAGCGCAGACGATCCTCGGATTCGTTCCTACGGTTTCGCAACCGGGCCAGACGTTTCAAGCCTTTGGGGTGCGGCCTCGCGACTCCGAGCTCTACATGATCCGCGGCGATGTCAACTTGACGGAGAAGCAGACGCTGTTCGGAACCTACTACCTAAACCAGAACAAAGATCGACAAACCGGTGCCGGCGCGTTTGGTACCGACTTCGATGGCTGGACGGGGCGCGCGCGGGATACACGAGTACAGACGGCGAGTTTGAACCACATCTATACGATTTCGCCGGAGTTGCTGAATCGGCTGACGCTTTCGTACACCCGGTCGTTCTCTCCGCTGGCGCCGACCGTTGACCGTACACCGGAATCGTTGGGGATTATGGGAATGCCCTCTTACACGGACGGTGGTTCGCCGCAGTTCCGTCTCCCGGGACGCTTTGACCTGCGATCGGGTGGGCCCGTCAACTTTGTTTCCAACGTCTTTCAGTTTCGCGATGACATCAGTGTGGTGAAGGGTCGTCACACGATGCGGTTTGGCTTCGAGTACATGGACATTGGGTGGTTCCAGAGCTTTCTCGGCCCACCGAGTTTCTCGTTCGATGGGTCGAGAACGGGTGGCGGCAGCGGGCCTGCCGGCGATACGATGGCCGACTTCCTGCTTGGGGCGTACGAAAGTCTCCCCGTCAACGCGGGTGTTCGTAACAATGACGACGCGACGACTTACGCGGTTCTCTACATTCAGGATGATTTCAGGATCACGCCGGGTGTGACGTTGAACCTGGGCCTGCGTTATGAGATGCCGACGCCGTGGGTCGAGAAGTTCGACCGGCTCAACAAAGTTGTGCTGGACGAGGCCTATCAGTCGACGGTGGTTCCACAGGCGCCTCCCGGGCTGTTGTTCCCGGGGGATCAAGGCCCTGAAGGCGAGATTCAACGCGGTTTGGTCAAGACCGACCGCAATAACTTCGCTCCGCGCGTCGGCTTCGCCTGGGACATGTTCGGCGACGGCCGCACGGCGATGCGCGCCGCCTACGGCATTTTCTATGAAACGGCCAATGGCGACACGTTGGCTCAGACCAACCCTCCGTTTACTGTCGGTAGTTTCAGGTATCGCGACGGCCTGTTGTCGAACCCGTTCGGTTCGATCAACGCTACGCCGCTGCCGGTGTCCGCGTCTCCGACTGACTTCAGCTTCTCACTGCCGCTCAATGGTTTGTGGGGGCCGATCAGTGAGGAGCAGGCGACCACATCCGTCCAGAACTGGAGCTTCTTCCTGGATCGTGAATTTGCAACCAACTACGTGGTATCGATTGGCTATGTCGGCAAGAAGGGACAGGACCTGCTGGCGTTCCGGCCATTCAATGGGGCGACGTTCATCCCCGGCAATGACTCGGGCGGGGATCCTCTTTCGACGCGAGCCAATATTGATGACCGTGTCCCGTTTCTGCCGGGCGTGTATGGCTCGGGTGGTTATTACCTTGACAACCCCTTCCGTAGCAACTACCACGCGGTGCAGGTGGAGCTGAAGAAGCGCTTCGCGCGCGACGTGCAGTTCAACGCCGCGTATACATTGTCCAAGTCGTTGGATAGTAGTTCCACGACGAACCTAGTGTAGTGTCTCATAAATAGCTTTACATATAGAGTAAGCTACCGTAACCTTGTCATATGGGACTGGCGGCGGAGGCTTTGGCGATCACATCTCG
>Ga0302123_10000130_pt1 | contig 57062 bp, 76 predicted proteins | sample CB21_321_MG_FD_203109 | JGI IMG/M metagenome (GOLD analysis project Ga0302123, IMG submission 203109) | Marine microbial communities from Western Arctic Ocean, Canada - CB21_32.1 | ecosystem: Environmental > Aquatic > Marine > Oceanic | place: Canada: Western Arctic Ocean | collected 2017-09-28 | reverse complement strand
AGCGCATGTTGTCCGATGGCATGTATCAAGTCGATAAAGCCGGACAGGTTCTCCGCGACAGTGCCGGGTACGCGCACTTGAGTGATAAGGGTGCAGCACACAGCGCGGCGATGTCTCAGGCTGAAAATCTACTTGGAGTTGAGTACAGCAAGGCAACCGACAAGCAGAGAATCCAAATTCTGGAATTCGCTGGCGAGTCCGCTGCCAATGTTACGGCAACTCCTCCCGTCGAGGAACCACCGGAAGACCCGTCTCCGACAAAGCAAGAGAAGAGAGAGAAGTTCGTTGAGTCAGCGAAGAGTAACGGTCACAAGAACCGGCTGACAAACAGCGATGTTTCAATTGCTGAGGCTGCGGCATTGGCTGAGGTCCAGCCTTCCGTTCATTACGAAGACTTGTACGACTCAATCTCTCAGCAGGGATAAAGGACTAAGCTATGGCAGTCAATCTCGTTCCGGCGACAACCGAAGAATCACTCATTGCTGCCAAAGGCAATGCGCCAAAGTTCTTCAAAGAGGTCTCAGACCTGACGTTTCGCAAGCGTCTGTGGCTTGGGATGATTCAGAAATACGGTCGAGTTGAGTACAACGCAAGCTCATTCGCTTGTGTTTGGAACGTGGAAAAGAGCCAGCCGGATGTGCAACAGGCACCTGATGGCGGCGACTTGGATTTCCAAGAACACGATGCGGAAGAGCAGTTGACTCTCGATGTGCGTGGTTATCGCGCCACCGACATGCTCACCGAAAAGAAAATGGAGATGAACAAGGGCGCGACTCAGATCACGAATTACTATCGTGCGAAGTCGGCTCGTCTCGCCAAGAGTGTTCAACAGAAGCTGTACGGCGAACTGTACGTCGATGGCTACACTGCCGCGAACGCTGACAGGTTCCACGGAATCGAGTCGTTCACGGGTGATGATGCCGCAACGGTTGCTGCCGACAAAATTGCACGTCCGGCCGACACCTACGGCGGAAAAAGCACAGCGCCCGGCGCTGAGGGGACGTGGTCTTCCGACCTATCGACTTCCCCGAACGCTGTTGTGGCAACGGACTGGCCCTACGGAACCGGCAGTGCCGAATACGACTACCTCTCGCCGCTGCTCGTCAACACCAGTTCGACGGCATGGCCGAGTGCGTCTGCGGCATGGGTGGACAACGCGGAAGACGTCTTGCGTTTTGCCCGTATCACTCAGTCGTCCCGTGGTGCGATGGACGCCAACGAAGGCATCCCGTTCATGCACATGCTGGCGACAGACCTCTACGAACAGTTCCTGTCCTACTACAGTGCCAAGTTGCGGATGTACGTTCCGCACGCCGAAGCCACGAATCTTGGCTTTGGCAACACGATGAACTTTGAAGGTGACATGGTTCATTACGAATCCGACACGCCCGTTGGTACGGGCTACGGAATCGCACCGAGCCAGATGGACATGTTCTGCCTGTTCAGCCAGTTGATTAAGGCGAACGGTCCCGACTGGAGCAAGAGCAAGGCGTCGTACCTGTACTACGCCCGAACCTACGGCAACTTGCGATTCCAGCCCAAGTTCTTCACGAAGTACAAAGCCTACGCTTGATGCTCGTCTCTTAAATATCGTCCCATTAACATTCAAGGGTACATCTGATGGAATACATTACAGACTTTCCGATTGGAACAACGAATCGGGTTACCAAGACGACTCGGCTTGGTTCGGTTGCTCGTTTCACCGATCAGACTCGCAACTCTGTCGGTATCAATCCGATTCTTTCGGGAATGCCGACCTACGCGCGTATTGTCCTGAATGGCAGTGGCGGTACATTGGCACCCGGTGCGCTTTGTCGATGGGACACTGCCACCAACGGTCCTGGCATGGAAGTTGACGGTCTGGCTGCTATTGGTTCGACGCAGTTGCCAGCCGGTGTCGTTGATCCGTGGATCACTGGAACCGTCGCTGCTGCTGAGACGTTCCTTCTGTTCTATTACGGTCCAGCCAAGTTCCTTTCGACTACCGGAACTGCCGTTGCCGTTGACGAACTGTTGACTCTGGGTGCATCCGGTCGCGCGGTGGTTTACGCCGAAGCGTCTGCAGATGCAGAGGACACGTTGTTCCGCTGCGGGAAATCGCTGGCAGTCGTTGCTTCAGGCACGGCAGCCGGTACTCTGTTCCGTGGATTCGTTGACTGCCGGTTCTAAGGAGTTCCCATATGCACAAGAAACAGAAAGTCAGCAAGAACTCTGGTGAGGGTTCTCCACGATTGCCCAAGACGCCGATCAGCAACGTATCCAGCGGCGACAAGATTGCCAAGGCTACGAATCGCACGACGAAGCAGAAGGGCAACAAGTAACACATTGGACTCTCTTCTCTGGAATGCGGACGTGCGCCTCTGTGCGTCGTCCGCATTTTTAATATGGCAAATCAAACAACCATCTTAAAAGCATTTGAGCGAGCTGCGGATCGGTCTAAAAACCGGGCGCGCGAGGAGTCGGTCGTAATGTCCGGCCTGAATGCGCTGTTCGAGGAATTGGGAGGTCCAGAGCAAGCCATCGGACAGGTTCTGATTAAGGGCCACGAAGATGCGATGGGTGAGAACCCAAGGGTCCGGATCGATTGGGCCAAGATATTGCTTCAGGCTGGAGAGATGTACGACACGCGAAATGCGTCGGCAATGGACCTGAGTGAAGTGGATGAGGAAGACCTCAAGGCGTGCGTCACGGAACTTGCGGTGAAACTGTTGTCAACGGATGGCGATTTCCGGCAGGCGTGTTTGATGGAAGCTGTCAAGCACAACCCCGATCTGCTGGATGACATCGCAGCGATAGAAAGCGAACAGGTGCTCTTGCCATGAGTGATCGTCAGATTCGCAATGCGGTAGAACTGGCTCGTCGTCGTAACGACGGACTGGGGATGTTCCGCGCGTTTCCGACGCAGCTTCCGTTCTTTCAGTCTCAGTGCAGTGAGTTTTTGCTTCGCGGCGGAAACCGTGCCGGCAAGACAATCAGTGCAGCAGCGAAGTTTGCCGCTGTGGTTCGCGGGAAGCCGATTCACGACAAGGACGGCAACCCAATTGAGCAGCGACTCCCGTGGCAGTTGAAGCGTCCCTTGCTTGCTTGGGTTGTGGGATTACAGTGGGACCACATCGGCGACACAATATGGCGAGTTCTGTTCAAGCGGGGTCTCTACAGGATTCTCCGAGACCAGCCGGACGGTTCGGGTCCGTGGCGAGCGTTCGACCCGGCGATAGATGCCGGCAGAGAGCTGGACTGCAGGCCATCGTTTCCCCTCATTCCACTGAGTGAAGTTGAAGGCGGAATGGACGGCATTGGTTGGGAGAACAAGAAAGAGCGACAGTTCAGCCACATCCCGATGAAGAACGGAACGGTCATCAAGGCATGGGCTTCGACGGGCGAAGTGAAGCAGGGCGACCCTGTTGACTATATCTGGGTTGACGAACGCATTTCGATTCCCGGTCACTACGCGGAATGGCAAGCTCGGCTGTCTGACACGAAGGGCAGGATTGTCTGGTCAACGATGCCTCGTGCCGACAATGGTGCGATGATTCGATTGAGTCACCGTGCGCAGGAACAGGCTGAGGAAGTTCAACGTGGCGAGCGTGAGTCGGCTGATTGCGATGAGTTGACGTTGCGATTCAGTGCCAACCCACACATCGACGACGACGAAAAGCGTAAGCGTCTTGACGGCTGGAGCGACGATGACCGTCGCATGCGTGACGAAGGCGAGTTCCTGACAGACACGATTAAGATTTACCCGACGTTTGACCGTGCGATTCACAGAGCGATTTACGAGAACCCCGACCAAGACGACGCAATCAGCAAGGTTCTACGAGAACGAAACGGTGAGCCGCCGGCAGACTGGACTCGTGAACTGATTCTCGATCCAGGTACAGCCAAGCCGGCAGTTCTGTTTTGTGCTGTGCCTCCCCCGGAATTCTGGGAAGGACACGAGCCAAGCTATGTGCCGTATGCAGAAATCTACATTCCCCGACTCGATGCTCGTGGAATCGCTAAAGCCGTGAAAGCCAAGGCGGGTGGGTATCAGTTCCAGCGGTTCATCATCGACGGACAGGCGTCACGTCAGACACCGATGGGCTTCAGTGGAACGGTTGGCGCGAACTACTCGAAAGAGTTTCAGAGGTTGGGAATTCTGTGCCAAGAAACGCAGTCGAACTTCATTCCCGGTGATCCAGACTTCGCGGCCCGCAAGGGATTGGTTGAAACGATGATGTCCTACCGCCCGAGCGGATGCCCCCAGTTGCGGATTGTCACGAAGCGTTGTCCGAATCTTGTGTGGCAGATTGAGAACAACCTGAAGAAGACAGTTACGGGTCCAGAGGGCATCACGATTGTCGAAGAGAAGGCGGCAACCGGTCAGCGCGATGACGTGAGAGTTTGTTTTGATGAGAAAACAGAAGCACTGACCGACAGTGGGTGGAAGCCGTTTAGGGATGTGGTGATGTCCGATAAGCTGGCGACATCGAACCTGAAGTCAAATCGGATGGAGTACCAAAGCCCAACTGGTTTGATTGCGAAGCGATTCAGCGGTGAGATGATTGAATTTGGCGGCCACAAGCTGAATGCAATGGTAACCCCAGATCACCGAATGGTAGTTTACCCAAGATTTGAAGACGAATCGCCCGTGATGTTGCGAGCTACGGACATGCGGCGACATGACAGACTGAAAATGCACGCAGGTATATACGGGGACGGGAAGGACTACGATGTTCATTTAGTCCCCAAGCCACCCCGCTCCAGGGGCGGAGAATTTGATATGGACGCAGGTGATTTTGCTGAATTCATTGGGTGGTATGTTGCTGAAGGGTGCTCAGACTCCAATCCACGGTGCCCTGGGAATGGGTATCGAGTTCAGATTTCTCAGACAAAGACAAAATTCAAGCCAGTGCTGGAGCCTTTGCTCGATTCGATGCCGTGGAAGTGGACAAGATACCCACAAGGCTACTCATGCTCCAGTAAGCAGTTGTGGCATCACGTCAATCCAATTGGAAACGTCTACACTAAGCGTGTCCCCGACTGGGTTAAATGGGCTTCGCCAAGGATAATCCGGCGATTCATTGCTGGTTACTTAATGGGTGACGGGTGGATTGAAAACGGAACACGACGTAGAAGCAGCACGGCGTGCTTGGGGCTGGCTGACGATATTCAGGAGTTGTATTTGAAACTCGGAATATCAGCTAGCATCAAAGAGAAAGAACCAGAGCCGTGGAACATCAAGGGCAGAAGCGGAATGTCGAGGCGACAATACATTGTGTCAGAACTGGAACACCCCCGCGCTGGCCTGCACAGGCACAGCGGAGAGCCAAACCACCACGAAAAACAATATGATGGAATGGTGTATTGTGCTACCGTACCGAACGGTACGTTGGTTGTCAGGAGAAACGGCAGTCCGCTGGTTGCAGGGAACTGTCTCGAATATTGGGCTTCACGCCACCCAACGTACAAGATGCCGGACTTGACGAATGTCTTGGGTGGGAAGGGTTTAGCGGCTTCCCAGCGGTTCGATAAGTGGTACGATGATGAAGTCAACGAGAAAGAAGAGCAGGATGAGTTCACGGTCTATTGTGGTCCGGGAACAGCAGCGTAACTCAGAGAGGAAAGAGAACATGGTTAGCCCCCCGATTGGTTGGAGAGTTCAGTATTTGAATCAAGGCGACGAGGGCAGCATATTCGTAGCTGACGTGACGTTTCGCGGTGCGCATGGGGCGGTGAAGTTGAACACCCAACCTGCCAACGGAGGAACGCTCAAGCAGCTACGGAACTACGTTCGTCACGTCGATGACCCGCATTTCAAAGAACATCCGCAGTCCCTCCAGGGTATCGGATGTGGTGCGTGGCGATACTTGCCCGGCATGGAATACAAGCCGAACGCCGAAGAGAAGGCTGCTGAGTCCGTGTGGGATAAGTCGCAGAAGGAAGCTCGTGACAGAGTCGCAAAAGCCAAACTGGAAACGGTAACAGCATAATATGCCTGAATACACCCATCAAGACGGCTCACTGGTCCCGAGGGCATCAGCCCGACCTGGGACCGGTGCGTCCGATGGTCCGGTGGAGTTCTTGCGTCCGCTGGTCAATCAGTGGCTGATAAAGATTCAGCAGGCTGAATCGGCGAAGGCACCGTTTCAGGAGATTGCCGATCAGTGTTCTCAGTTCTACTCGAAGTCTTCTGGATTTATGTGGGAATCCGAATACCTCAAGAAGCACATGGGATCAGGGATTCAGACGCCGAAGTTTCAGGTGACGTTGCAGAAGGCGTTTGAGTTGGTCGCCATCTTTGGACCGTACCTGTTCTGGAAGAATCCGAATGTGTGGATTCAGACTGAAGAGCCGATTGAGTTGAGTCCTGAACTGTTCGGAGATCCGAACGACCCGAATGTCATGCAGATGTTCGAGCAGGCCCAGATGGAGTCTGCTGCTGACCTGAAGCGTCAGGACTTACGCAATGACCTGATGGAGAAGTACCTGAACTACAGCCAGCGAGAACAGCCGGGTGGTGGACTTGCCGTTCATGCAGAGTTGGCAATCACCGAAGCGTTGGTGAAAGGTCGCGGCTGTACGTGGGTTGAGGATTACACGTTCCCCGGTTCCGATCGCCGACTGACTGGTCGGTTCTTCGATAGCGTTGATAACCTGCTGATTGACCCCGACAGTATCTCCCCCACATTGGACGATGCAAACTACATCATCCGCAAGCATTGGAATCACTCGTGGGAACTGGAAGAACTGTTTGAACTCCCAAAGGATGCACTGAAGCATCTGGGGAAAGCGGAGAGTGCCGCCAGTCAAGCCGCGAACAACGGTGGGACTGCCGGCCAGTACCGACGCAATGGGATGACAAACGACCTGATTCCGTGGTTTGAAATCTGGTCTAAGTCTGGTGTTGCAACTCGGTCTGACTTCACTGGGGATGGGAATTCCGATTTCAACTCCGATGTCCACAATGAGTTCGACAAGAATGTCGGTGACTTTGCTTACTTGTGCGTGTCGCCGTCTATTCCGTGGCCGCTGAATTGTCCTCGCAGTTCACTGTCGAAGATGAACAACGAGCAGGTTAAGGAACGATTCCAGTGGCGAACTGGGAACTATGGTTCGCCATTCCCGTCGTACTTGGATAAGCGTTGGCCGGTGGCTCTGCTTGACTTCAACAGAAACCCCGACAGTGCGTGGCCGATTGCACCGCTGGCACCGGCTCTTGGTGAATTGATTTGCATGAACGTCCTGATCTCGGCGTTTGTCGATCAGGCGTATGAGAACCGCAAGCAGCTTATCGCTTACATGGGTAGTGCTGGAAAGAAGATTAGGGAAGCACTGAAGTCGAGAGAGAATCCTGCGTTATTGGAAATCAACGACGCGGCACAGCAGTCGATTGACAAGATGATTGGGTTCCTCAATCGACCGGGAATGAACAACGACTTGCTGGATGCGATTGGCGTCTTGTCTGGGATGTTCGACAAGCGAACCGGACTGACGGAAATCATGTACTCGATGAACGTCGGTGGTTCGGCGTCTCGGACAGCGCGTGATGTTGAATCGAAGGAAGAGAAGGCGAGTATCCGACCGGACAAGATGGCACAGGACGTTGCCCGGTTTATGACTGAAGGTGCCGACTTGGAGAAGTTCCTAGCCGGCTGGACCGTGGAGGGGGGTGATCTTCTACCGCTACTCGGGAAATACGGTGCGTACTTCTGGGATCAGTTAATTGCGTCGGAAGACCCGGAAGTCTTCGTTCGCGAGATGCGTGCGACTGTGGAATCATCGGACATTCGCAAGCCGAACAGAGAGCGACTGTCGAGCAACCTGCGGAACATGATGCAAACTCTCTTGCCTGTCTTGGAGAAATACTCAGTCGATACTGGGGACACGTCTCAACTCAACGCATACTTCGATGCGATGGGCGACTCGATGGAGCAGGACTTTGGTAAGTGGGCGCTTGGTCCTTGGCGTCCTGAACCGTCCGAAGAACAGCAGCAGGCTGCACAGCTTGAACAGCAGCAACTGCAAGCCGACTTGCAAAAGACGATGATGGAAGTGCAAAAGTCCCAAGCTGAGATACAGAAGACTCAAGTGGAAACCCAGATACAGGCTGCGACGGGCGGCGTGGATGTCAAGAAACAGCAAATGGAACTACAATTCGACCAAGCCAAAAACGCCCAAGAGTTACAGATTGAACAATTGAAGCTGGGCCAAGAGTTGAAGATAGACAAGATTAAGCACGGCCAAGAGATGCAGAAGGATAGCCAGAAGCACGTTCAGGATGTCCAGCAGGACCAGCAGAAGTTCGTCCAAGATATGTCGCAGGACAAGCTGAAGCACGCCATGGGCATCTTCCAGAAAAGAGCAGAGAACCAAATTAAGATTGAAGGGATGCAGATGCAAAATCGAATGAAGGCACAAGCCCCGAAGAATGGAAGTGCCAAATGATTCCATACGACATCGAAGCAGCCGGTGACGACACCGTTCTCTACTTCCTCTACCTGATGGAAGAGAGGGGGAATAGTCAGCGAATGGCTGAGATGCTGGCCCTACGCCAGCCACCACGGATTATGACGGACGACGTGATGATGCAGGGCGTCGAGACGATTTCCCACATGTATGACAGAGACCCGGCGATGACCGACAGGCTGTGTCAGTTGGCGATGAAGCGTGGCTACAAGCCAAAGGGAAGCGATTGGTACAACAGTGCGGTAGCCAGTTCTGAAGCAGACCCCGCAGCGTTCATCAATCACGGGCAGGGCAGGGGACACATCAAACAGACGATGGAACGACGTGGATACAAGGCATCGTCCGGCGTAGGAACGGACGCTGTGGTTGGGGTGGAAACCCGCGAGCCGGAAGTAGACCCGTGGGACAAGAGTCAGCAGGTGAAACTGTCACCGAAGATGGTAGAGAAGATTCGCAAGCAGAAGATACGGGCGAACCCCGACTTGAAGCGTGCAGATCAGAGAGAACTCAGAGAGAGTATCGTTGATAAACATGGGGCGCAGTAGCTCCATTCACTTGGTCACGCACGAAAGTGTGTGTCTCGCACAAGGAGATTTGTGATGAGTCTAAGTTCAAAAGCAGACGGCGTTCTCTTGGCGTCACTCAACAACCGGTCTGTGGTTCGTGAAGTCACGAACGCACTCGACTTCGCGTTGGCAAACACCACTGGTACGGTGTACTACGTGGACGATTCGGGTTCTGATGGAACCGCCAGTGGTTCACAGCAGAAGCCGTTTGCGACTATCGACTACGCCATCGGGCAATGCACGGCGAACATCGGCGACGTGATTTACGTCATGCCGGGTCACGCGGAAGACATCACCACGGCAACCGGCATCAACTGCGATGTCGCTGGTGTGTCGATTATCGGTCTTGGTCACGGTGCTGACGTGCCGACGATTTCGTTCACGGCTGCTGCCGGTTCGATTACCGTTGGTGCTGCCAGCGTGCTGTTGCAGAACCTGAAGCTGGTTGCGAACTTCGCGACTGGAACGACCTCGGGCGTTACGATTGCCGCAGCGGGCGACAACTGCACGTTGCGTGGAATCAAGATGCGTGACACCAGTGCCGCGAACGAGTTCCTGATTCACGTCAGTGTGGCGACGACTGTCACCGACCTGACTGTTGATGGGTGCAGTTTCGTCAGTCTCGCCGGGACGCTGTCAAACTCGATTCTGTTCGCTGGAACAACCTCGGACGTCGTCATCAGCAACAACACGTTCTTCGTGGACTCGTCAGATTCCGTTGTGGATCACCTGGTTGCTGCTGCGACGAACGTCACGATATCCAACAACATTCTCGTGAATCAAGACACGGGGGCCGCTGGCTACGTGCTGGACTTCCATGCGTCCTCAACAGGTATCGCATCGTACAACAAGGGTGCCTACAATAAGGTCGATGCGGAAATGACAAAGGGTGCAGCGATTTGGTGGATTCAGAACTTGTTTAGCAACACCGTTGCTGAATCCGGTTTGCTTGAACCGGCCTCGTCACACGCCATCCCCTAATCGGAGTAGAGTATCATGCAGTTCGACATCAACGATCCGAAGACGTTCAGTTCAGTCGTCAACGGACATGTTATATCCAACAACGTCGCCGTGCAGGGCAGGCAGTATCAGACTTCCTGTTCTGCAGGCGTGACGTTCGGCAGTCTTCAGAACGCTATCGACTTCGCCAATGGGGAACCTGCCGGTACGCATGTGCTGCCGGTGGCTCTTGTGGTGGACGAGGTGGTGGAAAACTTGGAAGCGGTTGGTATCGACGCCGACGGAACGATTAAGCCGATAGGGGAACTCGACAAAGAGACCCCCAAGGAAACCAAGCCGAAGTCGAAGAAAAAGAAATGAGCAATCTGACGGTTACAGTGAGGGGGAGACGGGACACCGTTCTGGGGCCAGTGTCAGTGGACGACTAAGGGGAATGAGCGATGGCAGGTTTGCGAGAACATTACCGGCGTAAGGTGCTGTATTTCAAGATTGACAGCGCTGACGCGACGATCGTGTGTGTGGCTGCACCGGCTTCCACCGAACAGATTGTCGTTCTCAGCTTAGTGCTGACTGGGGTCGGTGCGGATACAGTCGATTTCAAGTCGGCAACGACTATCATATTCCCGCACGTATTCAAGGCGACAGACCCCGGTTTGGTTCTGCCGGACGGGGACAATGGGTATTTCGAGACTGCGAAGGGTGAGGCGTTGAATCTGACGAATCCCGGCACGGTGGCATTGACTGGGTGTGGTTCGTACTACGTCTTGTGATTTGGGGTGGCGCGTCGTAGGATGGTTTGTGAATTACAGAACCATTCAGAGGAGAGAGAGAAATGAAACGACGTGGATTCCTGTTATCGACAATCGGTACTGGCGTATCTCTGGTGGCTGCGAAGCTGGGGTTCGCCAAGTCTGATGAGTTCGCAGAGAGGAACTACAAGGCTGGCCGACCGGACATGAAGAGCGTTAATGTCTTTAATGACGGCGTGGTCACGACGTACAACTTTCGCACCGACAAGATGGACGTGCTGGTTCCCGAGGGTGGCACGTATCAGATGAACCCTGACAGGAAGTACGGAACAATCACCGTTGATGGTGGGAAACTCGTCTCGGCTCACGCCGCCTACTTCGATTGCACCATCTGCTTGAAAAGTGGGACGATTGGTTTTCCCACCCCAATGTTTCCCTGTGGGAAATAGGCAGGATGTGAGCAATGGCGTACCAACTCGTAAATGGGCGACTGGTTTCAACTGCCGCTAGGGCTGCTTCTGGTGCGCCCGCTGCGCAACAGAGTGCCCCAGATGAACAATCACTGATGGGTTCTGTAGCCAATGCTGGGCTATCTGGTCTGGGTGCTGTTGGCAATTTCATAGACGTACCCGGTTCGATGTTCCGCGACACCATCGGGCTGCTGTCTACGGGAGACTGGGACAAGTACAACCCGTTCGACCAACTGCTGACGCCAACCACCAGCGAGAACCGGAACTACGGTCGGGACATGCTTTCGGACGCTGGCATCCTAAACCCCAACAAAGAGACGGGCATGTCGGGGTGGCTGGACGACCCAATGGAGGGCGTCCGTGACATGGTGGGGTTCGGGTTCGATGTTCTGACTGACCCCCTCTCATGGATGACTGGACCCGCACGCTCACTGACTGTCGGTGGTGAGCTGGCGAAGCAGTCGGGCGTAATGGGGCGACTCGGCAAGGTAGCCGGTAAGGGTGTTGGTCCGCGTGTCGGGCGAATGCGACATACTCTGGGCGACCTGATGGAAGGCGCGTCTACGGCAGAACGTGCAGGCGTCGAACAACTGGCAGCGAAGCAGGGGGTGAATCTAGCCGACCATCTCAACCAGCCGTTGGGTGGTGCGATGGGCTTCGGTATGCCGTTAAGCAATAACGCATCCATTGTCTTTGGTAAGGCTGGTGGTATTGGCGAGACACTCGCTGGCGGAATGGACGCAGCCGGACGCGCGATGCGATACGGCAAGATTCCCGGCACTCAGGTATCGCCAGGACAGCACGTCGCCAGAATGTTTAGTCCCAAGGCTGGTGGACTGCACACGCCGGAAGTGTCGCCGTATGCCGAGCGGAACTTTGACACAAGGGAACTGATACACCAAGGAGTTCGTCAGGAAACTGCCGAGAAGTTCTCGACACTGTTCGCCAAGGGTGCTGTTGATGATGAGTCGGCGATGCTCGGGCGGATGCACGCTGAAGGTGTCTTGGACATGGGAAAGCTGTCACCGGAAGCCGCCGAGAAAGCTGCCGTGTATGGTGAAGTGCTTGAGTCATACACCAAGCGGGGCGGAATCACGGACGAGGCACAGGAACTACTCGACAAGCTGGATGGGAAAGCTGTCGCGTCTCAGATTGACACCAACGCGAATCATGTCACGCCACAGGTGCGGCGGATACTGAATAAGAATGGGATTGCTGACGACGCGATTGACGCATCGAACGTGGGCGACCTGATGGGCGAACTGCGGAACAAAGTCGCAGATGATTCGTTCCCCGGACTGTTTGATCAGGCAACCAGCCTTGGGCGGAATATCGATGACTTCGCAGACCCCGCTGGAATCAACTATTTCCCACGAGAGTTCGTTGAAGTCATCTCCAACAACGCCAATTTAATGCACCGTAAAGATTATCTACGCGGGTTGAAGGAAGGAACCGAACATTTCAGGAAGGTGATTGCAGACCCGAAGATGCACGAGGGGAGTGTTGAAGACGCAGTTGCATATTTCAAGGCGACATACGGCAAGGAACTTGAGTCCGTGTTCCCTGAGAACCCATTGGGACGCACCAAGGATCACGCAGGTAATGCCGGTGCTGCCAAGGCGACGGGGAGCGCACAGGGTTCATCAAGTGTTGCCAGGGTGATTATTGACGCACAGGAACAGATTGCGGAACACACCGATGCCCTCAGTGAGGCTGGGAGGCAGTTTCGGCACGGAGAGATTGACGGCGCGACATTTGCCCACCAGAAACAAATAATCGAATCCCAACTTGACGACCTCAGAAGGAAAATCGATTCCGGTCATAGATCAAGTGAGGCACTGGGAAGAACAACCACAGTCACGGAATCCAATCCGCGTGGAACAGCCAGGCCAGCCAACGCCGCGTCGGATGCCGAAACTGTTCGATCTGGCCAAGCCGCCAGCGCGACTAAGGCCGAAGCACACTCGCAGGCGGCTCTTGCCAGAGAACAGCAGATCGAAGAACTCGTACACCAGATTCAGACGAAGTACACGCCGAGTCAGCGAGCGTCTGGTGGCTTCGGTGGGAACCCGCTGCTTGATGCACAGAACGCAAAAATCGGGATGCAGATCGGAATTGCCAAGAGTGCGTCATTCATCGAGGCGTTGTCTGAGCATGCGACTCCAATCATGCAGTACGACAGGGCACTCGGACAATCGATTTCTGTTGGGGAAGCCATTGGCAAGGCGGGAATGGAAGAGATAACCGAACAGGGCGGTGCGCTGTTCAAGTTTGGAGAGGCTGTCGGAGAGAAGATTGGAATCGATCACCGAACCACAGCAGGACAACAGCAGCTACGGGCGATGCGTGTCCCCGAACGCATCGCGGACGACATTGTCCGGTTGGTTAAGGGTGACGACATTAAGTCTGTCGCAGGCCCGATGTCCAGCCTGTACGACCAAGCGACGAATATATTCAAAGTCGGCGTACTGAGTTGGCCTGCGCGTATTGTCCGTGACTTCACATCCAGTCAAGCGATGAATGTCTTGACTGGCAACTGGAGCGCAAGCGCATCGAAGGGGATGCACACACTGCTTGCAGGGGGAGTCGCCGACTTCACTAAGATCCCAGTGATCCGCAAGATGATGCAAGAGCAGGGGATGCTGGCAACGGCGGAAAACTCTACGGAGATGATGCGACAACTACTCTACACGCATCGGTTGCATTCCTCATCGGTTGGTGCGCAGGGAGTATCTGAGGTTGCGGGAGATATTTCAGGGATGGGTCCGAGTCAGGCTGCGGACATATCGTCTGAGTTTGCTGGACGTGACCCCCTGTCGCCGTTTCGTCCATCAACATTCAATGCTGGTGCAAAAGCACTGTCCCTTGAAGCGATTAACCCGCTGGGAATTCGTGGTGTTGGTGGTAGAACTCAGACGACGTTCAAGCCAGCAGCCATCGCCGAGAGAGCCAGTCGCTACACAGACAGCATGGGGCGTGGCGTATCGTTTGTCGCCAATTTGGAACGTGGCGTTGACGTGACGGTGGCGAAGCGGATTGCCAATGCGTCCCAAGTAAACTATCTGCCAGAGTCTTTCACTGCGACGGAACGGGCGTATCTTAAAAAAGCGTTTCCGTTCTACAGCTTTTCATCTCGCATGGCAAAGTTTGTAACCAAGGAACTGGTGGAACGCCCCGGTGGAAAACTTGGGCAGTCGATTCGGGGACAGAACCAAACCACCCAACAGGACGAACCGCTTCCAGAACACATCTCACAAACGGCATCCATTCCGCTTGGGGAATCAGAAGACGGATCGCAGCGGTTCCTCAGTGGTCTCGGATTGATGCACGAAGTGCCGATGTCGTATTTCGGTGGTGGTGTTCGCGGTGCGCTGGCGCAGGGTGCCAGCCAGTTGAACCCGTTAGCCAAAGCACCTATCGAGTGGGCGGCTGGAGAGTCATTCTTCCAGCGTGGTCCCGGTGGTGGGCGAGAACTGTCGGACATGGACCCGACTGTCGGGCGGCTGTTGACGAATCTCGGAATCCAAGACGAGACACCGAGTGGGAAGGCATCGCCGCTGCTTGGTTCGCAGGGATTAGAGTTCTTGATTGGGAACAGTCCATTGTCACGGGCGGCAAGCACAGCCCGAACATTGACGGACAAGCGGAAATACAAGGGTGGCCCGTTCCCCGGTTCGATGGCCGCACTCAATACGCTGACTGGTCTGAGGGTTACGGACGTCAGCCAAGCCGCCAGAGACGCTGTGTTGCGAGAGACAATGGACGCCGAAGACCGTGCGATGGGTGCCAGACAGTTCACTCAAACGTATTTCAGCAAAGCGGACATCGAAGAAACCCGCAAGACTGATCCTGAACTCGCCGCGCACATGGAACGGCGGAACGCATTTCGCCGACTCAAACAGAAGCAAGCCAAGGCACGAGCCAAAGCGAAGAAGGAAAAGAAGTAGCCTACGCCAGAACCGGCACCTTGAGGTTGTCAACCGGCTTTCGCAACCGATGTGCCATAGCCGCGTACTTCTGCGTTGTCCCGAGGCTGCGGTGCTTCATCAGCTTCTGCAGTTCAAACAGGTCCATACTGTCCGCGTTCTCGGTGGCGAACCCTCGACGCAAGTCGTGGAATGCGTAGTATCCGTCTTTCGACTTCACCTCTGCGGCATCCTGAATCTTCTGGAACTCGTCGTAGAGTCGGCGACAGTCAGTCTTGATTGGGAAGATGAGTTCACGGTCTCCCTTGATGGTTTCCAGTCTCTCGACGATGAGATTGTGCAGCGGGATTTCCTCGTCTCGACGTCCCTTCTGTTCTTCGGCTGGTGAGAAGATTGTGCCTTTCTCAAAGTCAACGTGTTCCCATCTGAGGGACAGCACTTCAGACACTCGCCAACCTGTCATATACATGGTGACGATGAATGCACGCCACCACGTCTCAGGTTCGATGCCGTGGACTGCCGGTGACGTTGCCGCGTTGCATTGAGCGTACAGGGCGCTGAACTCGTCCATTGAGATGAACGTCTCGATTCGCTGCATCTCTTTAACAAATGGGATGTCCGGTTCGCGCGTGGTGAATCCCCACTTGAACGCCGTGCGAAGTGCGTTGCGAATGTACCGAAGCTCCTTGTTGATGGTGCTTCTGGACACTCTCGAACCTCTGCGTCGTCCCGGTTCTTTGCGTCGTACTGCGACGAACTCATCGAGCATCATTCGGTTAATGGCGCTGGCTCGCAACGGGGCGCAGATGCGGACGAAATGACCGATGGATGTTATCGCCAGTTCGCCGTTCTCGAGTTCGCCTTGGCTGATGACTAGCCGGTAGTATTCGTGGTAGAACGCCTTCCACGTCTTGGGTCCGCGTTCCGTGTAGGTTTCCATCACCAGTTCGCCATTGATTTTCATGGCCAACCGGTCGGCGAGCTTCTTGCCGTCTGGTCCGACACCACACTTTCGCTGCCTCGCCCTGCCTTCCGGGTTCCTCCAGAAGCAGTACCACGGCGATTTTCGCTTACCGTACTTCTCTTTATCTCGCTTCAGTTGTCCTGCAGATGCCATTGGGTGTTCCCTTCTCTTAGGGGGGATGACTCAATTGGTTATGCACGGTACAGTAGCCAAATGCAAATTGGAAGGGAGACGGCAAAAAAGACAAACACCCATAGAACTACATCGTCGTTGGCAACGGTGGTCAATTGCAGTTTCTGTGGGGCGACAGTTGCGAGTGGCTCTGACGTTTTCCCGCACATGGGGCAGATAGCGCGGGAGTCAGACCAACGCGGGAATGTTTCTCCGCAACCAACACACTCAGTTCGTATTGAGTCCACGAGAACCGCCCATCTCAGAATCCCCATTTCTTACGGAACTTTCTCGCTGCTTCCACTCTTTTGGTGAATGCGTCACCTGGAACCGGAGGCTTTTTATACCCTGGAATGTGCGCTTCCTCTTGCCTCTTGGCGTATGCCGCCTTCCCTACCTCAATCGCATCAATCAGTGACTCACCCGGCTTTGCCTTTAGGATTGCCTGTGTGATAGCTCCACCAGCGCCATTGCCGTGACCACCGCCAAATTTATTATCCGAACCGGCCCTGTCAACCATGTGCTGACGAAACTCCATCAAGTCGTCTTCAGTCAACCGCGTATCAGCCTTGGACATTGCGCTCACGATGGAATCGCCATAATCCTCAGCACTCATCGAAGATGCGGATTCCGCATTGATTCCGAGTCGAGTGGCTGTTGCGTTGTTTTCAAGATCACCCATCCATTTGGTGGTCCCCTTTGCTCGATCGGCTATGGACGCTTTGCTTGAGTCTCTTGGCGTCCACCCGTCATCCTTACCACCCGCATCCTGTTCCCCACCCATCGTCTTCCGCAACTCAGACATCGCCATCTGGTAGCCAGCTTGGTTGCCAGCTTTCTTGAACGATCGGGCCTTGCGAAGCAGCTTGGACTCTTTGCCCTGCTTCTCTCGCAGTTTCGACGCTACCCCAGAGTGTCGTGTGATTGCATCTTGGGCTGACTCGCCTTCGTTGATTGCCTGCCTACCACGGATGCCCTGCTTGGCTGCAGCGTGGCGTGCGACTTGGGCTGCGTATCGGCCTGCCAGCGGGCCTTTGCGTCCGTATGTTGACGGGTCTGACAGGTCAGTGTCTGGAAGTGCATTGCCCTGTGCGTCTTTCCGATTGATGCCGCGAAGTCCGATACCGCCCGACTTTGTCTCAAATGCAATCGAGTTCCCAACTTGCTGCCCCGGCGCGTATCCACCTTCTTCAGTCTGCATCGCGTCCATCCGCGCCTGAGTCCCATCACTCAATCCCTGCTTCTCGGGAACAGCAGCTTGCCCGCCAACTTGGTCACCGGGAAGTCGAATCGGGGTGCCGTCTGGATTGATGAATCGTCGCGCCATAGCGGAATTGGCTTGGGGACTGACTTCCATGCGTCGATTACGCACCCCGCTGATAGCCTGCTGCTCAATCTGTTCTGCTTGCTGCGCACCTTCGTCACGCAGACCTTGCTGTCTCGCAATGGTTCGTGACCGGATGCTTTGCGGGCTGGCGTTGAACACATCCAGTCCTTCTGCTCTGGCAGCCTGTGCCTCGACGCCGTTCGGGTCGTCAATTATCGCCTGTTGCCTCTGCTGGTCGAGAAGTTCCTGATTCCGTTCTTGGGCGAGTAGCCCCCTCTGTTCTGCGATCTGAGGCTCGTCGATAGGTGGCGGGGTATATGGAGTGTGGCTCTGTCCCGTTGATCCGGTGGGGCCAGCCATGTCACCAATCATCTGCTTCGGGGAGAACACACCCCATGCAGTTGAGTTCTGGCTGCCGTCCGGCCAAACCGGTGCCCTGTCGTTGAACTGTTGCAGCATCTGCGATCCACCACCTTGTTGTGGTACGCCAGCCTGCTGCCCCACTGGCTGGGGACCGGGACGTGCAGGCTGTGCGATGGCTGTGGGTGGTTCACCGGGGCGTCCTGTGCGCGGGTCGTCGTACTGTGCGGCATCGCCGATGTATTGTCCCGGTTCGCCGTTCGGTCCAGACGGGGCGCGGTAGCTATTTCCGATAGTGCTTTTTCGTCCGTACTTATTTTCAGCTTCGATTGCTCGGCCTTGCGGTTGTTCGTCAGGTCCATAGGTGTGACGTGCGTCACCCCTGAACTGCCCACCGGGGAGAGACTGTTCCCGTGCATTGCCACCCAGTAGCTCCGGTCCACCCTGTTCAGGAAGCCCCGTCATGGCTCTGGCTTGTGGCGTCAATGCAGCGCCAATCGGACCTCCAACGCCAGGTCCGTCCTCGCCTATCCTGTACTCCTGCGTGTAACCACGACCACCCTGTGGCTGTGGCATCGGTGCAGCAACCGGGCCACCACCCTGCTGCTGGGGAACCGGTGCTAGAACCGGTGGCTCCCCGTCCGCCATTATTCCTTCAAAGTTACGAATATCCCGCTGGAATGCTCTGGTTCCTGGCGACAAACCCTCTTCATACGGAGGGCTTGGGCTGACTCTTTGGAGTTGCTGCCTTGCCCCGGCAGGGAGTGGTGTACCTTTTATGAGACTACTTGTTACGTCGGTCCAATTGAATGGAACTGGTGCTTCAACCGGGCCACCCTGCTGCTGTTGTGGCTGCGGCATCGGTGCTGGTTGTGGTACGTTGGGGTATGGGGCACCGTCCATTCTACCGGCGTAGGAACTCTGCATTTGAGCAGGAAATGGCGATCCTGGGGGGGACAGGGTGTCTGTATTGCCATAGGACTTAGCAGCATCCCTATCCGCAGCAAACGCATTGATAGCCTGCTGCTGCTGCCCAATGCCCCTCTTCACCCGGTCTGCCGCGCGTGCAGCGTAGAGTGCCTTCGCATCTACTTTGCGCTTCTGTCGTCCACCGCGTGCCTTGTTGCCGTCCGATGCCATCGATATCCCTCCAGAGTGATTTGGGATTCATTGTAATCAAAGAAAACCTCCGGGGAAAGGTTATTCCCCAGAGGCCCGATCCAGGCGGTAGCGAAGCCGGTCGGGTTAGGTCTTATTCACCGATCTGGGCGTATTCCCTGCCATCAGACAGTGACGCTTTGTAATAACTGACGCTGGGACCCCTGGCACTGGCGATCTTCTTGGCCAGCATCTTCTCGGCATCCCTGTTGGTATCGTCGAGGAATATGATGGTGTCTTTGTGTGCCAGCACGTCCAGCACGTCCAATATCCCATCTCTTCCAATGTTTCCTGTGGGTCCGTCTATCAGGATGAGGTCGTATTTGATCCCGTTATTTGGCCTCCACTTGTACCACTGGCCTGACTCGCCCTGCTGCAACTCGCTGAGGTGGACTTCGACTGACGGAATGTTCTGGACCCCCGTCTCTGTAAGTGTAGCATGCCATTCGCGAGAGTTTTCCAGTGCCGTGTGGTGTACCCACTCCTCTGAGAACAGCATCGTACTCAGTCCGGTTCCAGTCTCCAGCGTCCGCATGCCCCTGAGAATCTGACTCGATATTGCACGCCACAGGAGTTCGCCTATGACGTAGTCTTCCGATCCACCAGCGTGCACCCACTCATCCTTCAGCTTGTCGTACATGCTGACCTCAGTCCCCTGCATGCTTCTGCTCCTCGATTAAATCCATTGCGTCAAAGTCCTCACCCCTGAACGACTCGGCAGGCTTGTACTTGTTGCGGCTGGTCTGGCTGACGACACCAGTGTGGTGTACGAGACTGGGTGAATGCACATGCTCTTTCCACCCCTCGTTGTTGAATGCTTCGACAACCCCACCGTCTATCAGCTTGTGCCCCCTGGCTGGGTCTTCCACCCTGTTCACCATGTGTGAGTTTGTCAGCAGCACCTTAACGGCAGCCTTGCTGAATACGAGCGCCACAGCACCCCTTCCGGTCAGCTTCTTGGCTTCGACCCAACCGCTCTTGCCAACGATCACCTTCTCGTTCTCCATGAATGAGAACAGATTCCAGTACCCCTTGTCTGGCACATCGCACAGGTTCAGGTATGACTTGAGGTTCTTGTACGTGACAAGGTCGTCTTGGAAGATCGCATATCGATCAGCGTTCGGGTTTCTCAAATAGAGTTCCCAGAGCGATAGCAGCCAGTTTCCGAACGTCCTGATCTTGGGATACCGTGTCGTAACATCCAACCCGAAGTGTTCATACAGTTTTGCGTCACTTTCCCCGTCAACGAACAGTCTGGGCTTGTCGAACCCAGCAGCACTCAAACTCTCAAGAGTTCTAGGCAGCATGTCTCCCATTCTCTCGGGAACTGTCGTGACGCCGTACTCCCAAGTCGTCTCTTGTCGGCGTACCAATGCGTTCGCCCGGTCGTTCGCTATTGCCTGCTTGACGTAACCCTTCAGCTTGAACTTGATGGCCGATGACTCGATAGCGTCCGGCAGCAACTTGTGGATGAATCTCCGGTTATCCTTCACCCACTCCTTCGCTCGGGGGAGCATGTCCTCAACGATTTCGTCTATCTTCGACTCGCATTCGTCAGCACCCCACTCATCCATCTGGTTCGCCAAAGCTGTGCACGACTGGCATGACGGGACTCCGTTTGATTTGAATATCGCCTTGAGTTCTGTGCCGGGACCAGACTTAGCCACCCGTTCCTTGGCTGCCGCCTTCCTCGCTACAGCCTCCTGCACTTTGTTGGACGCTCGAACCTTGACCCCAGGTGGAAGAGCAGCGAGCGGCTCCAGTCCCCACGCTGCCCTGTACTTGTTGACTGTGGGGAGTGGAAGTCCGCTGGTCCCATCTGCAATTCGTAGTCGTCCAGCGGGCAGGTGCGACAGGTCATTCATGCTGTGACTCTTACATCAAAGTCTGCGGTTGCCGGGTCATCGCACGATGAGCAGCCTGCTCCAACTCCTGTGAACAATTGCTCAAACGGATCGCAACAGTCTGCTGTCCCTACCGCTGCGTCGGCACACACTGAGTTCGTGCAGGTGGTCAACCGGAACCTGTCGCAACCAGAGTTTCCATCGCAATCTCCCACATCGCACTCAAGTGTGACATCGAGGTCGGCTCCGCTGCACAGGGATGGAAACACCCCGAACCATGCAGGTGAATCTTCGTTGAAGTTATAGTACATCGTAGCCGTGGCTGTGTCCGCACAGGCACAGTCGGTCACGTTCTCTATCGTGGCCGTCAGGGAGTATGGGGTGTCTGCACAGAAGCAGAATCCTGAAATTGTGTCTGGGAGAACACATGGAGTACATTTTTGGCACTCGATGTAAATGTCCTCGTTGACTCCACTCACCAGTGCTGAGGTGGATATGTCTATGTCAGGGCAGGTTCCCGGCGTGGCAGACAGGGTTCCCGTCCCGAGGTCCAGCGTGACAATCGTTGTCTCTGTGCAGTAGTTACATGCGACGTTGACGCCAATCCCTGTTCCCACCCACCCCTCGGGACCAGTGCCGGGAGATGTGTCCCAGCACGTAGTTGTTCTTGTGGCCGATCCGTCAGCGGTGTTCACCCTGGTAACACACAGGCATCGGCACAGGCACTTGCAGTCAGTGCACCCTACTCGTTGATTACCCTGCAACCTTAGCGTGTCTCCGTTGTCTATCGTCCAAGTAATGTCGAAGCCATTGAGGCAGTCTGTAATAGTTTGGGTTGGGGTGTTGGGAGTGCCAGATGTGATGGACAGCGTTAGTTCGTCGAGGTTAGTGGCGTCCTGTGATACGGTTGCCGTAACACTGCCTCCCAGGAATGTGGCGACCCATGTGTCGTCCCCAGTCCCGGTGTGCGTCGTTATGCAAACCTCACTCTCGGTGTTCCCTGTACCAGTTCCGGTTGAATGTTGAGTGAACGTCATACACGCTTTGGTGTAGTAGCAGTTCTCCAGTGTTCCAGTGCCCGTCTTGGCTTCCGACTCCATCGGCGTACCGATGCACTCCGTGTCCTCTGGCTCAATCAGTATGAGTGCGGTCTCACAGGATGCGTCACACGTACTCAGATCGATCTCGAACAGGAACGTGAAGTCCAAGCAACTCTGCTTCTTGACATCATTGTCGTATGTTCCAGTCCCGCCCATCGGCAATGTCAGTCTGGTATCGATTGCGCCTGTGCCTGTGTCGTAATTCAGGCAGGTTGACGTCAGCATCGCCGAACATTCGCCATCAGTCGTATCGAAACTGATAGATATGTCTACTGTTGTTGTTCCACAGAGGAACCCTTCACCGGTATATTTCCTCGCTGCGCAGTCCCAAGCCAACTGGAATCCATCAGAAAGGTACGCGGAGCTGGTCCCCAGCGCCGTCCCTGCGCCCGTGACGGGCGCACAGATACATCCGCCTTCCTCAACGTACAGCCTTGCACACAGCCTTTGGGGCATGCACCTGCAGCAGTACGGCGGTGGCGTGGACGCCGGGCATCCTTCGTTTACGTGGCATGGTTCGCAACAGCAAGCCTTCTGGGGTTGGCTACAGTTGGTCATGGACAATCTTCCTCGGCACAGCAGATGCTGTGTATTTCCCACCGATTGACAACATCAGGATCGACTCCGCAGTCCCCTACGCCTCCGTCGAGATACGCAGCAAACCCCTGCTTTCCGACGAGGTCCAGAGAGGGAGCATTCAAAAAGCATCCTGCGAAATCAAACACGCTGACGACACCGGCAGCCTCCCCTTGAACTGACACAACTCCAGGTGGTCTGGCCATGACTGTTGCTGTTGCTGTGCATATCGAGCAATCCACAGTGAGGATCTGGAACCTTATTATAGAAACTCCGCCTCCTCCCGATTCCTCTCTCACCAGAACTCTGCCATTCGTCGCAGACCCTACAATAGTGAAGCCGTTAGTCGTATTCTTTAATTCAAATGACCCACTGACCGGACCCCAGCTTTCATCAAAGGCGGGAGTCTGGGCTGTGTCGTACAGCGCCCACGTCGGAGACGATGGGTGATAACAGTCTCCGTACTTGCCAATGGGGACTGCGAATGGCCCGTTGATGTAGTGCTTTCCCTCTGATCCGTCTGCGCTAGACACATCTGCAGTCAGGGCCGTGCTTGATCCAACAGCCGCGCTACCAGTGATCTTGATGACTCCGTAGGCAGGAACAATTCCGTCACTTCCTGATGTGGTCTCAGTAATCGACACAGCCGGTGACGAACCACCAGTCAATCCGGTTGCGTCGGCTGTCATTGCGGGGATGTCTGTCAAAGCGTAGCTGCCCTGAAATTCCACCGTAACTGCAGTACCCGGAAGTGATCCACCGCCACCAGATAGGTCGGCTGAAGCAAACAGGTTACCAGAGTCCATGTTGACCAGGGCTGTCACAACGGTAGAAGATGATGCGTTATACGCAATTGTCCCAGTGATTTTTCCGTAAATTGTGAGTGTAAAAGTTCCACCAGTCGGCGTGCCCGTTATGGTGATGGTCTTGATTTCATTCTGGGTAGTGCTGTCGTTCTTGAACTTGATTGCAATTGGCTTAGACGCAGGCATTAGTGATTCTCCCAACGAACGTCGCCGATCCTGTCAGACCGGTGCTGCTCGTCTCTGAGGTGTTCAATGCGTCGTCGCTCAAACCCCGACAGGACACCCACCTGTGCTTCGTTGTTCATAAACGCCAGTGTATTGAATCCACGCTGCATGTCCATCACCCACGTCACCTGTCTCGTAACGCCGCTGGTTGAGATTCTGATGATGCCATTGTAGTTGACGTTGATTGTTTTGGCAGTCGGGTAATTCGCTGCCGCTGCTGTCAGGTTCGCCTCTGCTTCGGCGTCCGCTGCCTGAGTGTTGGTGGTGACATTCTCTAGCACGGTTGGGTCGTCTGTCTTGTATTCACCAATGACGATCTGATAGATGTCGTTCCGTCGAATGATCTGCGTGCCGTTTCCTGGCCCAAGTGTCAGTCCTCTCTCGTATCTCTCGAACCGGCGTGTGTCAGAGTGTTGGACGTAGTAGGACGTTTCGAGGTACAGGGTGGCTGGGAATAATTTTCCCTCACCAATGAAGTCCGCTATCGTTGACTTCCGATACACAGGCTCACTGAACTTGACTATTCCAAGCTCCTTGTCGATTGAGAATGGCGTAACAACAACTTCCTTTGCAGCGGTGTTTCCTTGGATATCATGTGTAAAATGAACGCCCTGGACAGTTGCCGTCTGTGGCCTCTCGATACCATCGATATCGGGTGTCGTATCAACCTTGCGGTTCCTGACTGGTAGTATCTGCCAGAGTCCAGTCGAGTCACCGTTGTACCCAGGGATATCCAATGACCCGTCCGACTGTGACTTGATTCGATACCACTTCCAGACAGACTTCTTGGCGAGTTCGTACAAAACCTCTTCTTCCCCCTGAAGCAACAGCGCTCGGGCTTGTGCCCTCGTGTTAGTCATTTTGGGAGTCTCGTCATCCCACCCCGCAGCGGGTTTGTACGACAGGTCATCAATCAGCTTGATTGTCCCGTCAGTGTCCAGTCCCACCGCTTCCAGCAGCAGTTTGGATTGCACGAGGGTGTAATTTCCGATGACCAGTATCTGGCTGGGTGGTTCAGGCGGGTTGACGCCGAACGAGATGGAGACAATGTCAGCGGTCGGGTTGCTTGCGCCGCTTCCAGCCTGATATATCCTCACCCTGTTATCGAGGTCAAGGGAAATGACGCAGCCCCTGCGTTCGCAGAGCTTACTCAGTTCATTGCCAGCGTTGGCGTAGTCCCAATCAACCGTCGGGTTGTCCGTATTCGGAAGTGCAGAAACGTCGTACCCGAACTCACCCATCGCATCCAGCAGTTTCTCGGCAAGCTGCTGTGGGGTCTGCTCAGTTCCGCTCTGGATTGTCCCATCGGCGAACCGGGCATTGTAGTACCCGTTGACTACTTTGTACTTCCAGTGTATCCGCCTGTCGAAGATCTTGATTGTCACAACCTGCAGTCGTTGCGTCAGGTTCATGCTGGCACGGTCAACAACGCAGTTTGGGAACGACACGCCCGTTCCGTGGAACGACATGGCGACGGTTCCAGAACTCAGTATCGCACCCGTCTGCGGAACAATCCGCATGTGGAATACGTCCGGCAGCGTCCCCAATCCCCGAGTGTATGTGCAGCTTCGGACTTGGTTGACGCCTGGAAATGAAACGTGTCCAAGCTGGTCTGCCATGTCATATTGCCGTTGGGGTTATTGTCAGGTGTTTGCCGACTGCCAGTGTAACGTCTTCTAATCCGCACCCACTGAGATCCCACCCGTTCGTTGGGGTGACAGTCTTTCCTAAGTCTGACATGGTGCAGTCTGCGTACAGAACCGTGTTGGTGACAGTCCTTGCGACGTCTGTGCTGAATGTCACGTTCCCACCAGCCCTTGCCGTGAGGGTGGTGACTGTGCCGGATGACTCATACACAACGAACGAGTCCTGTGCCGTAATCGCAGCGTGTGCGCCTGACTTAATCGTGATGTTCCCGCCTGTCTGGATGATGGTTCCAGTCCCGGTGGCAGCGTCGATTGTCAGCAGTCCACCAGACTGCGTGATTGCAGCGTTGGCAATATCCACGCCGTCTCCGCATTGAACAACGGCATCCTGTCCGGGTCCAACGTGCAGAGTTGCAAGATGTGCAGCCTCTCCGTCGAAGAACGCAACCCCAACGTCACCCTTCGTGACTCGCAGGATATTGGCTGCATTGGTTCCCTTGAACAGAAACGCTGGAATCGCAGCCTCTTGTCCACCACCGGATTTCCTGCCGTTCGACGATACGTTGACGGTAGTCGCTGTTGCAGAACCGGCGTCAATCTTAACTCGCTGTGAACCGCTGCCTGCTCCGACAACGTCCACCGTCGAGGTTCTTATCTGAAAGTACGTCCCCCGGTACTCCTCATACTTTTTGGTCTGTGAGTCAGAGTTGATCGCAGGCAAGCCGAGGTTCTTAATGAACCCGTTGGTGACCTTAACTGAAGTCGTAACCACGGACGAGAAGTCCAGTCCATACAGGCAGTCGTACAACGCTCTGCCGTCAAATACCACATTGTCAGAAGTGGTTGGGATGGCTCCTGTACTCCAGTTGTCCAAGTTGTCTGCGTGGTGCGGACCCGTGGGTGCCTGAGATTCAGCCACAACGGCAGTGCCGTTACCAGCAGTTACAACGACCTCAGTCATCGTGAATGGCTTGCCCGGCTTGTTGGCGTTCACTGCATCGGTTGTCGTTACCGTGACGACGGATGCCGCCACTGTGGCAATGACTTCTGTGAACTCATTGATCGCCTGCCCGCCGCTGTTGGCGAACGTCGGCAAGATCGTGTGGTCTCCAGTGCCTGTCTGCGTATCGCCGTTAATTGCCTCCTTGATGAGTGTGGCAACATTCGCAGTCGTGGCGTCTGTCCCTACTGTTACAACGAGGTCGTTGCCGTTGATCGTAATCGTAGCGGTGTCTGCTGTCGCCCACGTCAATGCAATCGTTATTGTGGATTTCTGCGGAATCCAAGATGATCCGCCCACCCAGCACGGCTCAGCCATTGGACACCTCTACTTTCTTCTGTGTTGTACGCACTGGAGTAAGGACAGCCCTCTCGTCAGACCATCCGCAACAATAGACTCTCTGCTGGAGTGTGGTTCTCTTCATTCCCACACTCGCACTTGCAGTTCCACATGGATCTCCTTTTGTGGTCACTCCCGGCACAGGACACGACTGTCAGTCTTCCAAATGGCATGCCTTCAATATCTTTGAATAACTTGCTTTTTGGTTTCTCTGCCATGATTCAAATTCCTAATGGGGAGCCTGACAGGGCGACTGCCGACTCGAACTCATACCGCCACCGCACTGGGTAGTTTGTATTGAACGTCGTCCCAAACTGTGGGGTAACTATCTCTTCGACTATCGTGTCGCCGTGCAGCGCACCCGGCCATATCGGAGACGGAACGGATGGGTAATCGAGGAACCCTACAGCAAAACCTGATTGAATCACCTTGTAGGGTGTGAACTGCTGCAGGACTTGAACTTGAACCGCTCCCGTAAGCGAACCGGCCATCTTGAACCTCGGGCCTCCGTTACCCATCAGCCGTACTGATTCCCTGAACTGAGAATACTCTGAGTTGCCGTTGAGAATCTTGCCTTCAAGAACAATCTGGAACGTGCGTGTCTGGACGTACTCTGAACCAGAGCCGTATGAGCCACCAACTGAAACCGTGCCTGTCAGGTAGGAAAAGTTCTTGACCTGTATGCCATCAACCATCAGATTGCTCTGAATCCTGTGGACCGTGCTGTTGCCGTCGTTGTCTGTTAGCTGGAAATTGTACCCGTCGAAGTCGTATGCGTTCTGGAGTGATTGCAGTGCAGTCGTCAACGCGGCGACAGAAGCAGCTTTCTTAACGCCCCTGATGGTGAATCGGGCTGTTTTGAATGTCGGACGCCCAACGGCGCTGTACTTCTGGTCGTAGCTGATGTTGTGCAGCCAAATTTCATTGTTGGCGTGCGAGTAGTTTCCGTAGGTTCCTATCAAGAGGTTGTCCCCCCACGGTCAGCCAGTCCGATTGCGTCTGCAACGGAATCCTCGGCCTGCGCTTGGAAGTCGGCAAGCATGGTTTGGATAACTGGAGTCACCTTGTCGGCAATCTGCTGCCCTGCATCTTCAGCCATCCCGACAGTCACGTTGATATTCAGGGTGAGTTCAGCCTGTTGCGTTTCCGATTGAATGGCATCCGACGGTTGTGGGCGTTCTAGTTGTGGGGGTGCATCCTCATCCACTTCCGCAACATCTTGCACAGACTCGCTGGGTGCAGCGGATTGCGAGAATGGCTGCTGTGCTGCAGTCTGTGGCATCTCCAGTGGAACCGGCGATTCAGGCTTTGGTTCCTCGTCTACCTCAGCGACGTCGGCTTCTGACTCTATTGATGGTATCTCGATGGCGTCCGGTATCGACGGTCGTTCGGTGTCGGTATCAACCTCAGACACATCCGCAACAGTCTCGGGTGACTCCTGTGGCACATCCATCGGTTTTGGCTGTTCGACGGGTGCTGCGTCATCATCAACTTCGGATACGTCCGCAACAGTCTCGGGGGTCTCCTGTGTTATCTCCAGCGGTTCGGATTGCTCTTCAGCTTCTACGGGTTCAGCGTCATCGTCCACTTCCGCCACGTCGGCAGAAGCATCGTCGTTCTGTTCTTGGCGTTCCTGAGTAACCCGTTCTTGCTGCGCATCTTCATCGCGTCGGCTTGCAGCGTTTGCCAACTGCTCTTTAAGTTCGCGTCTGAGGTCACCGTCGTTCATGGAGTCGCATCGTGAGTAATCTTGATTTCGTCAGTGGAACCTGTCTTGTATGCCTTGGCCTTAATCGGCAGTCGAATCTGTCGCTTGCCCGCGTTCTCTGGCGTGCGTGGGGTGATTTTAAGATTACCGATGGCAATCGAAGTTGATGTTGCACCGTTAGTGAAGACGAGAGACGCGGCAGCACCAGCGGGGTCGAACGTGGCCCATGTTCCATCCAACGCGGCGGGAGTCGTAAGCAATCCCGACTCCGTGCTAGTGTACGGCGTGGATGTGTAGAGAGTCACTGTGCGGTCGCGAGGAACAATGTCGGTCGCTGTCGGTAAGCTGTTGTAATTTCGCTCCAGGTGGTTATCGATTACCAGAACGAACCGATCGAACAGGTGCGACGTACTCTGCATCGTCAATACACCCTCATGGAACGCCGAGAACCTTTGCGTGCTGAACGTCAGCGCAGGGAAGTCTCCAGCCGCAGATTCAGTCACGGAAGTTCCAATGATGCGAAACTCGTAAGAAACCGGCTGTCCCTTCTGCCCGGAGATAATCATCTGATCGCAGAAGCACGAGTTGAAAGTGTGGACTTTGGTGACATTGTCGATTTCAAACCACCGTTCAAGTCCAACGTCGGCCACTGCGAACACATCACCTGCAGCGGCCGTACCCAACGCAAACGGCAACCAGTTGTCGAGTTCGTCTGGTGAGGCGTAGGCGAAGATCGAACCCGACACGTCGATCAATCCTGTGCTGACACGCTCCTCGATATGCGAACGCTCGCCACGCATAGATTGGGAACCGTCATCAATCAACTCGTACTTTGCCGACAGCGTTGATTTGTAAAAATGCAACGGCAGGCTGGACGTGTCAATCGGCAGTGCCGTGTCCATGCAGAGTTGGGCGAGTGCGCCTTGGGATTGTCCGGTCATAGTCTGTCCCTCGTATTAAGATGTGCCGCGTGGTTCGTATGCCCCGAATCGTAATTCCACGCCGCCAATAAAACCTTCGCATTTCAGCCACTGGCTCTCATCGACTGTGTAAACCACCGACGCTTCGCAGTTCCACGTGACTCCACCCTCGTTGCTGCTGATTGAACTTACGCCGATATCTTGGTTCCGAAACTTCTTGCACGCCTGCTCCAGCCACTTCATGGATGTCCGCAGAAACAACGTGTCGTGCTGGTGGTCGCTTATCAGTAACTGGCAAAGGAACGGATACCACACGTCGTCACGCTTGTTCTCTCCTGCCGTTCTTTGCATCTCGATTCGATTTCCGGGTGAAATCAGCCAGCCCGGCATTTTTCGATTTGTCCGACGTGTCTTGTGTCCCGACTTTGCGAAGACGATTGCTGCGTCAGTTATTGTTGGGATAGGTTCGCTACCCTGTGCCGCGAACGTCAAAGCTCGCAGTCCCGTCTGGACAGCCAGCATGATGTCGTATTGAACTGCGTCTGCCATCAGGTCGTCTTAGATAGAACTGTTAACTGCTGCGGTTCCCCGCAACGCCAAGTCGTCCAGCGTACTCCACCCTGAGCGGTCATACAGCCCGTCGCTGCGGTCGTGAACATCGGCACGCATCGCAAGTATTAGCGCAGACTGGACTTCCATGCGAGCTTCCTGCCGTTCCTTTATTCCGCACTCTCTCGGGTTGAGGTTGCGATACCCCGATTCACACATCCTCTGGAACAGATTCATCATGTCGTTTGTCGGGATGTCCAACGGTGAACTGATTGAGTAGTTGACTCCAGATATTGTGGCTGGAACACTGGCGTCGATTGTCACTGACGTCGTGCTTGCCACTGCCAGAATCACCCTCTGTGAAACATACGGCGTGTCGGTTCCACCCGGATCGCCATACAGCCCGTCCGGTGTGTCGGTGCTGTCTTTGGCAAAGCGGATCACGTCACCGATATGTGCGTCGGCAAACACCGTAGCGGAACCCGTGACAGTAGTCGTCCCGGCTGTGCTGCTCACCGTTCCCGTATTGTATTTGTACGTTGTCAATGCCCGGGGATCGAATTCTCCGGCGAAGTCGTAGGTGCGTGCAATTGATGGCGGCGGGAGCATCTCAACAGAAAGCCCACCGTAGAAGTCGCCCTGATTCCTAATCGTGAAACTGTCGGGATCTTGTGGCTGGTATCGCCCCACCAGCGCGTGCATGACTTTTCCGGGTGGGATGTACTTGAGCATCCAGTTGTTTTTCAAGTCGATCAGCGGACTCATGCGGCGGAAGTTCACCGGCAATGGGTAAACAGATCGGAAGATGTTGTACGACGTTCCAGCGGCTACGTCAGCACCGGGGTTGGTGTCGGGAGTCAGCGTGATGACGGTGGATGATTCTCGTGTTGCCACCTTGTACCGCTGGCTTTCGATGATGATGTGCATGTAGCGAGCGTTCGTCGGCCATGTGCCAGCGGCGATGGTCACCATCCGCTCGTAAGTTCCGCCAGTATGATCATATGTGATAGTCGATGACGACTGTTCGGCTTCCGTGGTAATCTGTCCGTGCCGCTCGTAGTAACTCCACTCGTGCAGCCGAACGATATCCCGGTAAGCATCGGCGACGGCACGCTTTGCGGCGCGGAAGTGCTTTGACGTAGCGTCCAGTCCGGCGATGTCGAACACATCACTTACGTGGTCAACAGCGTCTTGGAATGTGAATAGTGGCTGTTCGGCCATTACATGGTTTCCTGTGGTGGTGCAATTCGCCGGGTGTCACTCACTGACGGACGCGAACGCATTGTATCAGATTGTGCTGGTGACAGCCTACGTGTACTGGATACTGACGTAGCCAGTGGACGGTAGAACGGATTTCCGGCTGCGGGAACGTCAACGTCAACGTCAATCCCAGAATAGCTCCACGCCGATTGCTGTCGCCATTCCGAGTCTGCCGACGCATTCGGCGTCACGCTCGGCATGGTGGAGACATGCCCAACGCTGGCTGCTGACTTTCTCTTTTCTGCTGTGTCTATTGTCATATTGGCAACACTAAGGTGCAATAAAAAAACTATGGGAAAACGCGGAAAAACTGGCGAGTCCCTCAAGGGGCGATTCGGCCAACGCAGTAATGGGTTTCGTACTGGTCGCTCCTTCGATAGTGGCTACGTGCTTGTACTGGTTCCGCCAGATCATCCAATGCGCACCAGCAGAGGTTACGTTCTGGAGCATCGACTCGTAATGTCTGAATCACTTGGCCGACCCCTTTCTCCGCATGAACTTGTTCATCATATCAACGGCATAAAAACAGACAACCGCCTAAAAAACTTGGAACTTACAAACCGCGCAGATCACCCACGCAAGCACACAACATGGAAAACTGAGATGGTTCTGGAATGTTCGGCATGTGGAATCGACTTTACTCCAAAGAGAAAACCAAGGACATCACGTCCATGCTGTTCAAGAAAATGTTCTTGCGTGTTAGCTCGCGAGAAATAGCCATTATGCCATCTTCGTTTCAGAGTAGGTTGTGGCATCATCGGAAAGAGTTTTCGTTCCAAGGACTGTCCCAGCATCGACATGGACTTCCTTGTTGTTCGCAGTCACGTCCACTTTGTTTCTTAGCGCCATGTAGAGAAGCTGAATCATCGTGTGCAGCGCGGGGCTTGCTGCGGGAACGGCGGACAGTTCGGCTGCCGTGTCGGTTCGCAGCACATCGACGACCTGAGTGTTAACCTGTGCGGGGGTTGCAAGCAGCGCGTGCGCCGTATCCATCTCTGCTTTTGTTGGACCGGCCAGAACCACGTTGTCCGTTCCCCTCATCGCTGTCGTCGGAATAGCTGCAATATCAGTCGGAAGGTTCGCAGCATCCAACTCGGCAAGCCGAGCCTCAGTTGCAACGGAAGCGAGTGCCGCCGAATCCGTTCCCCTCATCGCTGTCGTCGGAATCGCTGCAATGTCGGTGGGGAGATTTGCAGCATCCAACTCGGCAAGGCGAGCCTCAGTTGCAACGGAAGCAAGTGCCGCCGAGTCTGTGCCTCGCATGGCCGTCGTTGGTATTGCTGCAATTTCACTGGCGGTTACGCCGAAGCTGCCAACCGCAACGTGGTCGGCCTGTGCTTCATCCCACACTTGATCGACGATGGCGTTGACCGTGGGCGGGGTTGTTGTGTTGGCCGAGTCTGTACCTCGCATGGCCGTCGTTGGTATTGCTGCAATGTCCGCTGGGATATTAGCTGCGTCTAATTCAGCCAATCTCGCCTCGGTCGCAACAGATGCCAACGCGGCTGAATCTGTTCCGCGCATTGCGGTCGTCGGGATCGCTGCAATGTCGGTCGGAAGATTTGCAGCATCGAGTTCCGCCAATCTCGCCTCTGTGGCAACACTCGCCAACGCTGCCGAGTCTGTGCCTCGCATCGCCGTTGTCGGGATAGCGTCAAGCAGAGCGTCCAATCGCCCAGCGTCAATCCAGTCGGTTAGCACCGCCATCCTCGCGGCTGTGATCTCATCTTTCAACAGCTTGCCCACCGTTCCAGCCGTCACAACCGCAGTCAACGCCTGATGCCACACCGCGAGAATCCCAGCCGTCGAGAGCGAGAAGCCTGCCTTGTCGGTCAGGGCGGAATCAGTTCCACGCATTGCGGTCGTTGGGATAGCGGCAACATCGGTGGGGAGATTTGCGGCGTCCAGTTCAGCCAGCCTCGCCTCAGTTGCAACAGATGCCAACGCTCCCGAGTCCGTGCCTCGCATGGCAGTCGTTGGGATAGCGTCAAGCAAAACGTCCAAGCGTCCAAGTGGAGTCCAGTCCGCATCGACACCTGTTGCCGCTGCCTTGTATGTCTTGTCGTAGACCGCTTCCTCAACCACAGTGAAGTCAGCCCTGACAGGCAGGCACAGCGAGTCGTCGTTGTAAATCACAGTCAGGTGACCGACGGTGCTGGTAATCCCCGTTGCCAACGTCAGGTGGTAGTATCCATCGGCTGTCGTTATCGCCACGAGCGGATAGCCAACGCCGGAAATATCAACGACGGTGCCGTTGTTGTGCAGGATGGCTTCCGCTTCGTCAGCCGTACCTTCGTCAAGCGTGGTCACTGGCGTGAAGCCATCGCCGACGGCCACCACCGGCCCGATGACCACTTTGTGCGTTGCGTTTTGCCTGATTATCAGCATCGGTTATGACCTCAAGCTGTGATTGTAATGATAGGCTGCTATAGGAATGCTGAGTCCCGATGCTGGGACTCCAAACATTAACTCCCAACCTAGCCTAGCAGTTCCATCAACCGCCGTGTAGTTGTGGGTTCGCCCGTCTCCGTCAAGTGTCGTCGTCGCCGTGATTAAGTCGGCTGCTGACCCAGACGCTGAATTGTCGAGGTCAATCAGTTTTCCTGATGTCGTGACTGAGAATGTGTTGGTAGTAGCTGCCGCTTCCTCGTCAACCGAGCATAGGCTGAATGTATTTGTACCGTCTGTCACCCCAACTTGGAGGGAGTTTGCAGCCGCGTCTGTGATTGTTGAATCTGCCGTCGCAATTTTCGTCAAACACTGGAGTAATGCGGACGGTGCAAACCCAACACCAGACACTGCGTTGTCCCCGGTACTAGTTGGAGATGTCAGCGTTCTTAAATCAACGCCAGCACCGTTAAGGTCGAGTGCGAGGTAGTTGACAAAGTAAGCTTTTGTGGCCGCATCTCGTGTCGTGCATATAATGTTTGTCGCGTCAAGCGTTGTGATTTCGCCAGTTGCACCAAGCCCGGCGGAAGATACCACCCCCGTTGCTGAGTTAGTTTCGAGCCTAGCCGTCACGTCAGCAGCAGACACTGCATTGTTGCTCGACCACAACACGCATCGTTGGGTTAGGTCCGACGAACAAACGCCAAACGCCAACCGGGCGTCATTTCCTCGATTGGTATTTGGTTTTGAACTGCACGTAAACAGAACCGCGTCAGGAGTTACCCCCATACCGTGTGCTTTTGTCGTCGCTGAATTCTGGGCTGTATGCAGGGCGAAACTGCCAGTTGCCCCCGCCGCGTCTGCCCCACCAATCAGCAAAACAACGCACCGTCGCTGCACCGCTGTATTGTCAACTGTCAGAGTCAATCGAATACCATCCGTTATCGCAGAAGCCGTGTACTCAGTGAGTGTTCCGCTAATGCCTACAAGAGCGGCTCTGTTTTGCACGCCAATTCTGTGTGTTGCCGTCGTTCCTACAGCGTCTTCAGCCGTTACCTGCGCAGCCCCCTGATTTGTCCCGTCCCAGAACCCAACGCCAAACTCATACCCATCAGCCCGTGTGCCAAGAGTGATGCAGGACGTGTGAAATATCACAGCCGCCTTGACCGTACCGAATCCCGCCGACGTGAAGTCAGTTGTACCGGCAGCACCCTGCGTTGTGACATTAACGCTGACGCCTGCATTCCCATCGGCTGCATCTGTTGCGGCCCCACCCGCTGCGTTCGTGATTGTTGCTACCGCCGATGACGAAGTACAACTGAAGTTGCCGTTTGCATCAATCGCACTTGCCGTCGCGGTTGCCACGGCGGTTGCTGTATCGTCTGACATGATACCAACCTCGATCCCCGTACCACCGGGGGTAGGATCAGCCCCAATTCCATCAGCATTAAACCACGCATAAAACGCAGCGTCGGCCCCGTTGCGAAACGTGAAGTACGTGTCTGTCAGGTCTCCCATCGTATCAGCAGGGCAAGTAATGTCCGTAACTTCAGCCGTCCCTGACGACGGGAGTGCAGCCTCGACCACTTTGTATTTTACGTCTGCCATTGCTGCTACAGTTCAATAATGGACTCGGCCTGCGCCAATGTAATTGTGCCGCCCTCAAGCAGGAACTGCGCGGACTCCACGTCAGACAGGTAGTCGGCACGGTCGATGCCCGCCGCCTTGCCCAGATAGTTTGCCTTAATCAAGTCCAGTTGCGCTTCTTCTGCGACACTGATTGCAAAGGTAGAGATGACATTGCCTCTTGTGGTCTTCCCGCGCGACCACAGCCTCAACGCTGCCGCGAACTGATGGACGGGGATGCCATCGGTGTCGTCATCTAATCCGGGTTGCTGAAATCTTGCGACAAGAGACATTGGCACTCCTTATACGTGATCAATCAGGTCTTGGTCTTCCTGCGACAGCTTGGCTCGCTGCGCCTTCGTCAGCTTGACCCCCTCGGCGTCGAGTCTGTCGAGCAGATTCTGTGCGTCGGTCTTCTTGGGCTTCAGGAACCGCTTGAACAAAACGGACCCAATCTTGAACCAGAGCGTGCCGCCGTGCTCCCTCATCAACTTGCTGCCGAGGCGGGACACGATGTAGGCACCGATAGGGCTTGTGAGGAATGCCAGTGCAGCAGTCATGGCTTCACCTTCTTCTTGATAAACGTCTCTACCAAGCCCATGCCCGCCGCCAGTAGCACGAGCATTAGTGAATCGGCTTCCGGTTCCGGTGCCTCGACAGGTGGGTCGTCGTCAACGGTTGGCTCATCGTCAACAGGTGCGACGGGAGCATTCGGTGGCGTCGTTGACTTCGGACTCGGCGGATCGTCTTCAGCAGGCGGCACAGGTGCAGGCGGTGACTGCGTTCCGCTCGACTTTGGATACACCAGTCCGAGAATGCCCTCGGTCAGCGTCAGCGGCAGCCTGATGGTGTCCAGCACCCACTTGAGCAATCGCCTGTCGCCGCCCCTCTGGTTGTAGCCGTAGACGATGTTCGCGTCTCCCGCCCGATGAAAGGCAGGGAAGGTGTATTCGTACTTGAAGTTCGGGTTCGCCTTCTTGATGGCGTCCGTCAGTGCCACCCACCGCTTGTTGCCCTCAACCGTCTGGATGTCAACGTATTCGATGTCGATGTCGTCGAGCAGCCCCGCCTTGATGTCCCGCTTGACTGACTGGCAGGGCGGGCATTCCTCGAAGCCGAAGAACAGCACGTGCGGCTTGCGCCGGAACTGTTGAACGAACGTGATGCCCTTGGTTGCTGTGTTGATTGACGCCCATCCGATGCACCGACTGCCGTCGGGCGACGTCGTTGATGTTAGGCCAATGACCTCGCCCTCTGCGTTGAATAACGGACCCCCGCTGTTGCCGCCTGCTGCTCCGAAGTTGACGTGTGTTGTGTAAGCCGTAGCGAACACACCCATCGGGTTGCCGATAGTGGCCGACACGGACAGTATCTCTCCGCTGGATTCGGCCCACTTGCCGTTGGGAAATCCCATCGACGTGACGTGGTCTCCTGCTTCTGGATGCGTCTTCGATACCGGAGCGTAGGGGAACGGGTCGGGACTGCTGATTTTGAGCAGCACCGCCTCGTCCACGTTGTTATTGTGCGGGGCGTGTACCATCTTGGCTTTGTATGCCCGGCCATTCAGCGTGACGGTCTCGCCGTCTTTCGCGCCGCAATGCTCTGCCGTCAGCACGTACCCATCGGGCGAGATCACCACGCAGGAGCAGCCGCCCCCAATGGTGCCTGTTGCCTCTTGCGGTGACGCCTGTGCCACGGATGCGCAGAGCATGATGGCTGATGCTATGAACCTCATCGCTTACCCCCGTGGTATTCTTTCGCAAATCCATCCTTCACCATCTGCTGGTTCAGGTTCACGTCTCCACCGTATATCACCATCAGCCATCGACCGAACTTGCCCCGCTGCTTCTTCGGTGGCCGAACTGTGAGCTTCCCTTTGTGTGCCTTCAGCAGCTTTAATAAGTGTGCCGACGACTCCAGTCCCTTCACTTTTTCTTTGCCACGAACTTCCGGCGCGTCGATACCAGACAGACGCACCCTCACCTTGAGCTGGATGTCGTATCCTAAATCGAGCAAGCAATCGACGGTGTCACCATCGACGATTCGCACGACAGTAATTTCTCGTGTCCAGTCGTCCGCTTGCACCGACTGTGGCGGTAGTGGTCCGACGAGAAACGCTGCAAGTAGCATCGCGTTCATTTCGCCCCCAAGCATTTCTGAGTCTGCCATTTATGGATGCTGTGGTGTTCCCACTCAGCCCGGAACGCATTTTTCGGACCACCCGACATGAACCGCTGCGCCCGCAGTATGCTGCGGTCCACGAACTTCTGACGCCGTGTGGCGTGGTACAGGGTCTTGCCTTTTCGGTTCACGTATTCGGTTCGTCCAGGGCGTCGGTAGCCGAGGGGTACGTGGTTCAAGAGTCGCACCACGATATCCGAGCAGTATTCCCAGTTGACGTTCGATTGACAGTTCTCGTCGATGTGGCGACAGGCTTCTGCATTACCAACTGCCGGGCAACCGAATGTCGTTACCATCACACGAGTCAAATCAGCCAGTTCCCCTGCGTACAAGCCGCCGTATAGTTGAGCCAACGCACCGCCGAGCGAATGCCCGATCACCTGAACCTTGTCGCTGCGGTGGTTGCCGAGGTATGCGTGAATGTCGAGAGACACACAATTCAGGGCGTCGTGAAATCCGCTGTGTACCAATCCCTTGCCGCCCCACGATTCCATCTTTGCGTCGATATCTGAGCCGATATCCGCAAGACTCTTGAGTATCTTCCGTAGAACTCTAAACTTGGCGATGTCCTGCCAGTAAATTTGAATCGGATCGATCTTAGTGCCTCGGAATACGACGATTGATTCTCCGGTGGTGGTGAGTTGACCGAGCAGAACCTGCGTGCTGCCTTCGTCGAGAAAGACGATTTCCTTCAGCCCACGTCCACCCGCCGCTAACATCGCAGCGTCAGGGGTGCCGTAGATGTCACCGCAGAGTGATGCTGCGAGCTTCGGTGTCACCGATGTCTCCCCATCTCAATTAGACGGTCCACCTTGCCCTCAAGCCGGATGCGGTCTGCCTTGGCTGCCACCTCGTGACGTTCCAGCGTCTTTGCAAGACGAGAAAACTCGTCTTTGTGAACCGCATTCTTGTGCGTTCTCTCACCATGCACTTTGATGGCGTTGTCTCGGTCTTCCGCAACCGCCTGCCGTATTAGCGGTATCACAACCACGTCGTGCGCTGCAATCGCCGTGGCAAACACTGCCGCCAGCACCCCATAAGTGGAAACCAGTTGCTTGCGAGACATTCCTGGACTTTCCGTGTGGGCATAAAAAAACGGCGGTATCCCACCGTGAAGGTGAAATGACCGCCGAGTTGGTTATCGACTTCTGGTCGTCTGTCGCCTCGCCGTATCAATAGACGGCTGTATGTGCGGTTATCCTATCCTGTTTTACTGTTCAGAGTCCAGTCTGCTTTGTTTCTCCTGTTTCTCAATCACAAAATGCAGATGCCGCACACCATTTCGCACGCTGGTCCGTTCCTTCAGCACCATGCCCTCGGGGACGTGGTGGTGGATGATTGTCTTCTCACCGTCGTGACGTGCTGTGTGGTGGTGCTTAATTTCGGGCATTCCCTGCCTCACTCCCCGAAGTCCTCGTTGCCGATAGACGGTGACTTTCGCCCGAGTCGAGCCACCCTGTGACGGGTTTCAACCTGCTTGTACGCATCGACGCGATGGTCGTTCTCGTCATCCCATTCAGCCTGAATCTTCGCACATCCACGCCTGATTTGTTCTGGTGTTGGCGTGAACGGTGCTTTGTCGCTGCGGCGTGACATTAGTCAGTGTCCTGTGAGGTGACGTTCAGAATCTCAACTCCCAACAACATCCCGCCTTTATCGTAATCACAAATCAACAGTCCCTCTACCCATTCTGTAGTGCTGTCTACTTCCCCCTCTCTCACCTTCACGTACACCGGCTCGGTAATCACTTCTTTGAGATGTTCGTCGAGCATGTCGTTTCCTCACAACTCAGTTATCGTTACCTTCACGTGCGGCTGCTCGTCGCCCGACGCTCTCCATTTCTGAATCCGGCCGTCGCAAATCTGACAATCGTCGCGCCACATAATTCCTTTCAGAGAATCGAGGACGGCCTTGTCGAGATTATCACGATCCGGCTTCTCGATGTGACGGTATCGCGGCATCGGCTTCTTCTTCCAAATCTTTGTTCCGTGACGAGGGAACACCGCCAGCACATCAACCCGCAATGGTCCGAGCATCGGCGGTCCCGTGTACGCTGCGCTTGCCATCATCCGCACTGTCGCCTTGAACGCCACTATCGGATGCGGACGACTCTCGCCCGTCCGTTGATTCTTGATGGTTGTCTGCGAGTAGACGCTTGCGTGACCACCACGTGATGTTGCTCTCGCCCGTGGCTGTGCAACCGGCACCGCCGGCACTATGAATTCAATCACCCGTGACATCACTCACTCTCGCTTTCCATACATGCCAAGCATGCGGCGCGACACAGTAATCACCCTCATTGGCCTGCTGCGAAGCATCCCACTCAGCCAAGTTCTTGGACTTCTCGCCGTTCTTCTTCAGCAGCCAGCCATTCGCTTTCCACTGATATCCATTACGCGAATTCCCTTCGTACATGATTCTTGACACCACGCACCGCTTTCCGGTGTGTGAGTATCCGTAGGACGTGACGGTGTCGCCCACCTTGAACGGACAGGTCTCGTCTGCGAACGCCTGTAGCCGTCCACTGCGTTTCTTGGACAGTGACTCAATCTGTTCGTCCAGATGTGCAATATCATCAATCAGTCCCTGCGCAATGTCTTCGGTCATATCGCTCCCCCAAAAATACGTTGCGTTGCGGCGGCGACTTCCGCCGTAGTAACAAACTCCGGTGCCCTCTCATCCCGCGACAGATTCCACGCGAGCCGATCGTAGTGTTCTGGATCGTGCATCTTCTTTCGACAAAGCTGGTCGGCGTCTGCGGTGTCGTGAAACTCACTCGTATGGCAATCGTCACAGATAACGAAAAAATTCGGCGTCTGATCCCAGCGTTCAGGTGAACCAAGGCGCTCCATGATGTGATGGACGCAGAGACGAAACATCGTTCCGCACACCCAGCAGAACTGCTTCTGCCCGTCCATCCACGCATCGCGGCGTGCTTTACCGGCGATGCGGAGTTCTTGGCGGGTGGGTTTCACTTCACTCTCCAGGTTCCATCGGTGTTTCGGACAAACCGCGAGCGGCTGAATAGAATCCAGCCAACACGATTCACCAGCGAATCATCGTTTCCCAGCATCAGAACAATCGAGTGCAATGTCGCTGGGCCTTGATGGAGCGTTTCTGCTATTTGAGATTCAAGCGTCATGGTTCCCTCTCGTTGCTATCGTGATTTCCGGTGGCTCGGCCAGTTACAGTGCAAGCAAATCGCGCCATCTTTCAGCCGGTCAATCAGTTGGCTGCTCATCCGGTCTGCCGCATCTTCGCTGCTCGCGGCATTCATCGAACACCACGTTGGCTTCATGTCGCGATATCGCCTGTCCAGAACGCGGAACATAAAAGCAACCTGCCCCGTCGTCAGTTCGCCCCACGGCGGTATCGGGTCGCTGATACACAGCACATCGGGCGTCGTGAACTCAGACGCAACCTGCTTCTCTGTGCGTTCGCTGTCGATGCTGTCGCGGTATCGCGAGTACAAATCCATGCCGTTGATCCAGTGGACGCTGTGGCCGTTCCTCGCAGCCGTGAGCATCAATGCCGACAGCAGGTGGTCTTTGCCTGTTCCGACTGGCCCGTAGAGAACAATGCTGCTCACAGGTGCCTTCCCGCCATCGAGAGCGTCCGCGTACTCACTGATGCGAGTCACAACATCGCTCTGCTCGTCAGTTGTGCAGTCGTAGTTCGCCAGCGTGCACCCGCTGTACCGCTTGCCTATGGCGGCTCGGACTGCGTTCACGAGCGATTCGCATTTGACTTGTTTTTCGGACGCTGCCTTCTCGGAACGGCGAGTGTTCACGGCCTCATCCGAAATCGGTTTTGGTGGAATTGCCCGCATTACCTGCCGCACCGGAATCTTCTGAGTCTCAGGCTGATTGACGACGCCGTGCTTTTCGCGGTTCGCATTCGTGGCGGCCGTGAGTGCTGCCGATTGTGCGTCAGAAAGTGCCATGTTTACTCCACATCCCCAAATAACTCTGGTTGCTTCACCGGTTCCGGCTTCTCAACGCGAGTCGTCGCCGGCGTGTCCCGCAGTTCTCGATGCCATCGCATTCGCGGTTTAACGGATTGATCTGACCTACCGCCTCGATTCGGGACTTCCCACCCGTGCGCCGTATGGGTGTAACCCTTCGCTTCTGACCATCCCGCAGCCCGATATATCGTTCCCGTGTGATTGCAGGTGTCTTGGTATGAAATCAGGGTGTTCACGTCCTCTTCGGATACGGCAACCCCTCATACCTGATTAGGCCGCGAATATATTGCCGTTCCCTCTTGGTTGGTGCGTCCAGCTTCAAGTACCTGTGCTTTCCCGGTTCTTTCTTCTTGGGACATTTTCGGAAGTCGATACCGGCAATCCGGTAACTTTCTTGCCGTGCTGATCTTTCGGTTCTCCATGCCCCGCCAATGAAGTACGAAGTGTGAGAATTTGTTATTCCGGTGTAAATCCAATTTGACGCTTGGTACACAGTGCCGATTTCCATTGCTCTCGGATCAGAAAATGCTAAAAACACCCTATATCGTGTTTCACTGACCATGATTTTCGTCGCGAGGGAAATGAGCTTGCTGGCGGAATGCTCGTGCGCCCACCAGACACATGCGCCGCGAGAGAGAACTTTAACAAGGTTGACGTGATCTTTCCCAATCGCCCCCATCGCGACGTGGGGTGTGGGTGGGGGCGAAAAGCAACAGACTCCGGCGAGAAAACCCCCAAAATAGATACCAAAGCAGTCTGTAGTCTTCATTGCCATCGAGCCTAGCCATTCGTATTTCAGAATAATGGCGTTTGCCGCCCTCCACGAAACCCTTCTCACGACACTTGTGCCGATATCTGCCCGGTCGTGACTGCTGGGGATATCATTAAATAGCCCGCTGGGCCGGTACTCCATCGCGGCCTTGTCTCTGATTGATTTTTGATGGCAAAGCGCCGAGGTCGGAGTTGAACCGCCTCCTTCCGCATGGAATAGCGGACGTGCAACCCTTACACCTCCGGCGCGTTTCGTTGTTCCTTCAGAAAGTGCCATCTGTGTCTTTCGAGTCGGTGGTGTAGTTGGCTGAGTCCTTGCCGGATTTCTGGGGTTTTGAATTGCCGAGACGCCCGGTGCTGCGGCGAGCATCGAGGTCGTCCCACTTACTTCGGAGCTTCTCGGGACTGCGAATGTTGGCTTTCCAGAAATCATCCTTGTTCGACAGATCAAACAACTCTCGGATTTCGGTCAATGTCCGCTTGTCTTGTTCACGCATCAACCGGATTGTGTTTGCCCATTTGTCGAAATTCGGGTTTTTGGCTTGAGGCTGAATCTTCACCACCAGCACGAACATCCACTCGGCAAGTTTCCGATCCTCGGCAGAAAACGACAATCCACCGGAGGGGGGTTTAGGGGGTCTCCCCCTGTCTGTATTTGACTGTTGACTCTGACTCTCCTGCGCGACATCACCGTTACTTTTTGCGTGACGGTTCCGAGACTGACTTGTGCGACATCGCTTCTGCCTACTGGCATTAGACTTACGCCCGTCAAACTCAGACTTCATCCGCCTGTTAGTGACTGTGACAACGCCGTTACGTTCTGTGACATCAGCAGCTTCGGTGGCCTGGAGGTCGGTCAACGCGGCTTTCATCTCAACGGCCGAGCAACGGGCAATACGAGCGAGCTGTTCGGTCGTACCACGCAGTTCTCCCGAGCGGTCGAGTTCGTGCATAGCGCAAATCAGATCAATCCAGACGCCGCGAGTAGCGGGCGTACAGAGCGATAACTTGGCGTCAGTTCGCCAGTCAGCAGCAAAAAATTGGAACCACGGCAGTTTCCGTGCCATCTTGTCGTTCCGTCAGTGTGATTATTCAGCGCATAAAAAAGGCGATGCAGTGACTCCCTCCGGCTAGTCCAACAATGGCAAACCACCGTCAGCGGAAAAAGTCACTGCATCGCTTTTTGAATGATTTGCACTTTGCAGGACTAGCACCGGCATCATCGCAGAATCTCCAAACTTAGCAAGGGGGTTTCTCAAAACATCGCCTTCTGCCCGACAGCCGGGTCTTTCATCCGCCGTTTCGCCGGTTTCGGCTCATTCCAACACGTCATCGCGTCGATCTGCTCCCTGCCCTCTGCGCTGCCCATCAGCCCACGTAGCTCGCAAACAACCTCTGGGTCGGGTGGTTCGTCTTCTGCATCGCGTGAGGGAGCCGACAATGCCCGCTCAATCGACGCACGCACTGCCCAGCAGATGAGTCGCCTGTCGCATATCCACGCCACCAGGCCGCATTCCAGCGTTGTCAGGTTGATATTGTGGCCTTTCAACTCCCGAAACGCGCGAACCAGCCCCATTTTGGTACTCGACAGCTTCTTTTCGTTGATTCTGCCGGGTAGATGCTTCCGCAACGCCGCGAGACTGCGGTTGATTTTCAGCAGACTGAGGGAGTGCGCGAGCTTCGCAGCGTCTTCGGGGGTGATTGAGATTTCGTGTGTCATTATTCAACGGTGTCCGGTTGGGATGGAATTGGTCCGAACACCGCGCTCGAGTAGAACGGTGCGCCGGTGTCGATATCGTCCTGCGTGAGATCCATCACCGTGTCGTGTCCCGCCAGTCTGCCCTCGCCGATGCAAACCCAGGCTCCGGGGCATGATGGACGTTTTCGCCACGCCATTTCGTCGTTGTTCATGCCCCGGACTCCTGTAGTTGATCAAGTTTCTGCTAGACCTGTTGTCTCACGTCGTCGGGGATGGCTGCCGCTAGAACGGAACCTCATCGTCCGGTGGCAGTATTGGTGCGTCCTCTCGCGGTGGTTCCACGTCCGTTTCGATTGGCGATTCAGCCGAATTGGTGATCGGTTCCTTGAGCGCCTTTCCGAAGAGCGCGTCCATCTTTTTTGACAGTTTAGGGTCATGCACCAGCGGGGTGCTTTCGCGAGGGGGGAGCATCAAGTCCCAGTTTTCTGGATACTCGCTTGAAAGGTCGTGACTGCAAGTGCATCGAACGGTCGATCCGGCAAGGTTAAAGTCGCGGAACGATGGTTTTTCAAACCCTGCATATCGCAGCTTCTTGAGAAGAAACTCCATCGCCTTATCGCTGTCGTGGTTGATGACAAGATGAATCTTGCGTTCGTAGTGGTTTGCGAGGTTCTGGAGTTCCTCAAATTTTGTTCCAGCATCCACCAGCAGGTTGTTGATTGTCACCCGCAGAACGATCATGGGCTTCTTTTTTTCCCGAGTTTCCGTGAATGCCTGATCCACCACCTTGGCGACGTAGTTTCCCTCTTTATATTCTGGCTGTCTCATGTTCATTCACCGCCTTTCGTGGTTCGTGCTTCAGTGACTGCTGCTTTGAAATTGTCCCACGCTTCTGCCCCAGACGACCCCATCTCAATTTCCTCGGGGAGTCCCAGGCGATTCCCTGCGTCATAGGCAGCATGACGCTCGGTATATAGCACTCGATTCTGTCCACCTTTACCTTTGCTCTTCGCGCCGGTTTCGACAACTTCCGTATAGAAATTACCGAACATAATCACGTCAAACCATTTGTGAGACAGACCCCACAGCTTGTCGTGCATGTCTGGCTGATAGCGGTCGTAATCTTCAGTGTCGGGTGACTTGAAGGTCTTGACCTTCGTGTGCACCAAACAAATGATTCCCATCTTGCGTTCAGATCGCAGACGATCTAATGCCACGAGCAATTCTCGCCAGTCGGTCGTCGCGACTTCATAGCCTCGCATGTAGCCGGTAAATCCTTTCTGTCCCCAGTCGCCGTTGTATTCACGCTGGCAGACGTGGTCACACACCAGCGCGGCAGCCCCGTTCAGGGTGTCAATTGCGAGGGTCTTGTAGTTGTGGTCCTGGGTGGTTAATTCCTCAATTGACTGCATCATATCGGCGTGTGTTTCCCACGTTGGGAAGTGGGGCACCGCTGGCAACTGATTCGAGTCAATGAGTGACTCTAATCCTGTCTCACCTTTCGTCATGCCAAAGATCACGCCCGGCGCATGAGCGGCGAACGACGTTTTGCCAAACTTTTCAACAGCGTGCATGCACACGCGGCTCGGCAAACCAGAACCTTTGCTACTGACACGATCAAGAAATCTCGGACTCTCTTGGTTGGCCGACCTCGATGGCCGGGGACCCGTTGCTGCTGTCGCCATTGCTGGCTTCCTCCGTAAATTGGCCCCACCAAGCCTCTAACGCAAGATGCATGATGGTGCCTAAGAACAGGGCTTCTCGCCCCTCGTCATCTCGGCGACGTTTGCCGAGAATGTAGCGGTATTGGTGTTTACGCCTACACGTTTGAAACGTCTTCATTCGCGAACAGGTCAATACGGTGCGCCCGCCGTCTGGAAACTCACCGTCCAGTTCGGAGTGAACCGTTTCGATTGATTCCCACTTGTCAGAATCGATCGTGTCGTGACCCGAACAAACTCCCAGGTATTCGCATGGAGAACCCCATGTCATGCACGCTTCTGAGTTCCGGTAGTGCGTATCTTCTCGCGATGCTTCGCCGATGGTTTTCGCGATGTTCCACAGTTCGCTTGCATACTCGACAACCTCGTGATCCATGCGATAGATTGGTTTCCTCTGAAAGTATTTTGCTGGATTATCGAGGACTTCCCGACGCAAGCGATTGAAGTAAAGCTCATTGTTCTCGCGATCATTTCCAACAGAAAACGACCGCATGGTCAATTCAGACACTTTAATTCCGAAATACTCGCCAGTCGCCAGGATTGCTTGCCGGTCGCGATTCGCAATTTTTTTGGGACGAATCCCCGGTTTGCGAATCACGTCGTACAATGTGCCGTCGAGTTTGTCGCCGCCCTGCCATTTTTGGAGCATGTACTGCGAGACCTGTGCGTCAATATCCAGCCGACGCCAATAGGTCGAGTTCGGATCTTCGATGTCGTCGCTGGTTGTTTTGTGTTCGAGCAGCAGTCGTTTGCCGTACCCATCGATAATTCCATCATGCTTTCCCGCTTGCGTGTAGGTGCGGGACGAGCGGCCCGTTGCTGGATTTACGATTGGCAAGTGAACGGTGTCTTCCAAGGAAATCGTCGCCCATTCCGCGTACTTCCACTTCCGGTCGTAGCCGTGCATTAGAGACTTGACCTTCGTTGCGGCGAGCAACTGCATCTCGTCGGTGACGTCGTGCATGGCGTCGTTAATTGCGTTGATTGCGTTTTCGAGTGTCATGGTCTGTGTCACCTTGCAGTTGACTAAAATGGAAAAGCAGAGTCTCATCATCGGCGTCGAACCGGGCGTCTCTTCTTTCAAAGAAACCCCCAAACAGCATTGGCTCAACCAGCATCAACAGCCGCGTGTAGTAACCGGTTAGGTGGTCGTTGTATTTGAATTCGCCTACACGATTCTCAACTGTTTTGTGCCACCGAATTCTCTCGGCAATTGCTCGGCCACCGTAATGGGACACACCGCTTCGCTTCGCCTCCAAGGCAAAAAACCTGAACATCGAATAGACATCGGGATTTTCCCGGTGGAACAACAGGAACCTCTCCAGTCGTTCAGGCAGGATGGTTGGCAATGTTAGTTGCTTGGGCATTGGCGTCTTCCTCGTATCTTGATGCCCGAGTGGAAAATTCGCTGAGACGCTTCAGCTAATGGCATTTGCAGAGTCCACCGTTGTACGAGTAAGGTCCGTCAATCGCCGCGTCCGTTCGCCGCGTCCAGTTCGTTTGCCTTGCCAACCGCCGCGTCCAGCAGATCGCGGAGAGCGTTGATTTGCTTAATACCCTTCACGTCGTCCGAGATATAGAAACTCGAAATGTCGAACGTCGCCTGTGGGTTTGTGTCAACCACCGTAATTCTGCATGCGGGGATGTCGCGGTGCTTCAGGATGTGCTTCGGTGCCTCGTAGGTGGTTTCGATAATCGGCTGCTCAATCGTATCTGTGGTCATTCGGTTTCTCTCCTCTGTTCACGTTTGTGTTCGTAGTAAGACTCCAGTGCCGCCTCGTCGCGCCCAGCGATATCCTCGGCGATTTCCTCGCACACGCTCTCGTCGTTCGCCCGAACCCAGGCCAGTGCGGTTGCGTCCGCGTCAGCACGCCAATCCGGTCGGTCGTCAAGGTTGATGCTGTACCCGTCACCAACCATTCTGCGGACAACAACGCCAGTAATGTCGATGTGTCCGGGCGATCCTGGATAATCATTCGTCGCCTTCTCTTCCTCAAACAAATCGCACTCAACCTCAACATCGAGCGAAACGGACAGCATTCCGCCCAACTCGCATATCGTGGTTTCGTAAAAATGCAACTTACAGTCCCCTCGCCTCTCGATGTCGCCTCAGCAGTTCCGCCGACACTTCCCTGTCGCCGCCCCACGAGGCGACGTACTGTTCCCAGATGCGTTCTGCCCTCGTTATGTTGTCAACCGGTTTTGAATTGGGCGAATTTTGAAATATTGACTCACGCAGCCTGCGGCATTTCTGCGGTGTGTAATCGGCATGTTGCACGGCGGAACTCCATTTCACGATTCATCAAAAAACGCCGACAGTCGGTTGACTGGCTCATGCTCCAGTGGTTGCAGGTTGTGTTGGAAGTGATATGCGTCTTCCCCGTCGTCGTACCGCTCAGGGATAATGCCAGCCGCGCTGAATCCCTGTGCGCGAAAGAACAGTTGCGCGTCGAGGTTCGTCTCTCGCACGTCCAACACAATTTGGTTTCGCCGCTGTTGCGACAGCTTGCCGATGAGGCAGGCAACCAACTGTTGTCCCACTCCCATCCGCCGCATTGATGGTGAGACGGCGAAATTCAAAATCCAGAGCTTCGACTTGTGCAGTTCGTAAATTATGAAGCCCGCGATTTCGTGGTCATGCTCGGCCACCATGCCGACCACTTCCCGTTGTTTCAGGCACCGCATAAATTCCCCTTCAGTCCACGGCGCACCGAACGATGATTCTTCGATTTGAACAACTTCGTCCACGTCCCTGCGAATTATCCATCGGAGCATCAAATTCATGGCGACATCCAGTCGTCTTGGTCCCGCGTTCGCTTCGCAACATCGGCGGGCGTCTGCATCGAGCCGGGTCTGTAGTTGCGCCTGATTGCGTCGTCGCGAACAATCGGCAGGTTTGGCGCAACGATTCCCAGCTTCACGTGACGCGGTCCAATGTCGGTGACGGTAACTGTGATGTTGTCACCGATTGAAATTACCTGTCCGGCTCTCCGAGAAAGTACCAACATATTCATTCCCTTGGTTGATGGTTAAAAAACACGCCCCGCCGCGTTCCTGTCATCGCGGTGTGTTTCCATTCCGGGGTCGTGGTTGGCACTCGGCTATCTTGTTTCTGTCCACAATTTTGGTTGCACGCAGATAATATGATTCAGTCTCAATCGCTGGTTGTTACTCCGCATACAAATCAGACAGCGGCTTGCCGCCCTTACTCTCAAACGGCCAGTTCGGCAACGCAACGAAATGCCGATGGTCGCCCTCCAACTGCTCGAACGAGTAAGGCACAGGAGGTTCCTTGCCGTACATATCGACGAACATCGCGTGATGCAGATGCGAGAGGAACATCTTCACGGCGTAGCGTCGGGCGCGAGCGTTGATTTGTGCTGGCGGCAAATGGCCCTCGCTGTAGTGCTTAAAAGCGTCGGTGGTCTTGTCCCAATTCTTCTCGGTGAGGATGCGTGCGGCCGTCTCGGAGTTGCCGCCGCTCTCGTTGCGATCAATCTCGTAGTCCTTGCGGGTGCGGAATATCTTGCCGTAGTAATCGTTTTTTTTGTTCTGGACTTTGATGAACGATTCCCCGAGTTTCCAACAGAGAACTTTGAGCTTGGCGTTCCAGGGTCGCTTGGATTTCTTCTCCCATTTCACAGTCGGGTCGAGACCGGCAAATCGCCACCAGCGGCTTACAGTCTTGCAATCGCGTATGTCGAGTTGTGCCAACATGCCAGCGGAGATGACGGGGCCAATGCCGCAGATCGACTGCATCCATTGCCCGGTAGCGTAGGACGACGAGAACTCTTTCAACGCCCGCTTGATGTCGTTTTCCAGAACTTGCATCTGTGCGAAAAACCAAGAAAGCACGCGGTTTGGCTCGTCTTCGGCAGATCGAACTTGAGCCGCGGATGCAATGCGGAAGTCTTGCAATTGGTAGTAGCAGTCAGTGAGGTAGCGGGCTTGCACACGTCCGAGATCGGTTGCCGCATCCTTCAGGTCTTTGTCGAGTCGTGCGAGTTGTTCCCACGTTGATGGGTCGGTAAGGCCGCGAATCACTTCGTCTGCTTTTGCTTGTTCTGCCGTGATTGACATTTCGGTTTCCTTTGCACGCGGTGTTTCTGTTTCAGTCGCCTACGTTGGTTTCACTCAAGTATTGTGGTTCTGTCGGCCGGCTTGGTTAGCACTCGCGGCTTGTGTTTCTGTCCAGCACCGTGGTTGCACGCGATTAGGTTGTTTCAGTCCAAACTGATGGTTGCACGCTTGGACAATGTTTCAGGCCGAGTGTCTGGTTGCGCTCTTGACTCCTGTTTCAGTCCGATGGAATGGCTGGCACGCGGTGGGCTTGTTTCAGTCCCCAAGCTCGGTTGGCACTCCAATAAAAAACCCTCGCCCGATTCACATCAGACGAGGGAAGGTTAGACGATAGGTCGTATGATTGCAAGCCACATTGTGCAGAAATATTACTGATTCTAAGAATGGTTCCTGAGCAGCGATGACTGAGACACGCCAAACACTTCAGCCAGTGCGTCAATCACGCTCGTGCCGACACAAAACTCAGCGCGTTCGATCTCGGAAATTCGCGGTTGCGGGCGGGCCATCTTGTGCGCCAGCTTCGTTTGTGACCAGCCGCGAGAGAGGCGAAGTCGCTTGACGTTGCGAGCCAAGATGCCGGCTGCCGTTTCTGTGGTCGCTGTTTTCATTTCCACATTATACGATTTTCTCCATATCACGCAACGTCAACGAAAAAAGCCAACCGATTGTGAGTCGATGGGCTTTGGCTGCGATGGAGTCAGCCGAGTTTACGCCGCAGTGTTGTCTGTCTGGGGCGAGTGATGCGGTGACTGGCGGCACGAATTGAGATGCGTTTCCCGCGCACCCTTGCCCCCTTCACCCGCTGCACCTCCTCAAATTCCAGCGTCAAGCCGTCGTGACTCTCGCGGATTAGGTCAAAATACCCGCGATAATACCCGCGCGACAGTCGGTAGATTCCAGCCTTCATAGGTCACCCCCGATCCAAAGGTACGCGATTCCCAATACCAAGCCGCCCAGCAATGCGGCAATGACTGTATCCACAACGAGAGGGTCTACTTCGATCATTGGTCAGTCCTCCTGAAAACTCCCCAGCCGCCACACGCTATCGGAGGCTGACCAAAGCGACGACTTGCGTGCGCGACTGGGGATGGATGGTTGTGGTGGTCAGCCTGTTGTTTATTCGGTTGCTTTGTTTGCGTCGTCGTATGCTGCGGCCCACTCAGCCAAGTCGGCGTTTCCGTTCCACGCCCCACAGACGAAATCCCAAGCCATGCGTTCAGCGTCGGTGGTGACGGCAGCGTAGCCGGAATCCAATAGCCACGTTGCGAACAGCGTCACAAACTCGTCGCGGTCTGCTGTGTCCGTGGTTTTTTCGTGCCTCTCTGCCTCGTCCCACGCCTGGCAGTCGTCGCAATCACAGACGCCGAGCGTGGGGTGTTCGCCGTGCGGTCGTTGGGTCATGGTCTTATCCTCGTTTGGTTTACGCGGGTAGTCTGGCGGCACGGTCTATGCGTGTACGTCGTCTGGGTCGGGACCGTCGTCGAGTAGGCTTTTGTGGGTCTCGCTGAGTCCAGTAACCCACGCTTCAAGTCGGGCGAGTTCCACGGTCGCGGCAATCCAGCCGTCTTTGGTGACGGTGACTGAATCGGACGGTCCCGGCGCGTGAGTGTTGGCAATCAGCAGCCCGGACGCCTGCGCGATACCTGCGGCGATGCGGTCAAGGTCGGTTTGGTTGTCGTTCATTGCAGCTAGAATCAATTCGCGGTAATTTGTCATGGTCGTAGCCTCTCAAGTTAGGAAATAGAATCGCCAAGCATACGCCGCCCAAGTGACGGCGCAGCCTTGGGGGTTCCCTACAGGGCCACATCGCCGTCTCTAAAGACCAGTTCTGAGGCCAGGCCATCACTCAACCTGCCGGTGCGGTGCGCATTGTCCAGCCAGTCAACGAACATGGTGCGAATGGTGGCGTTGTAGTCGTTCTGCGACTTGGCGTCGTCTCGGTCGCACTCGATCGCATAGTTGTCGGACCAAAATGCATTGCGAACGTCGTCTTTATCTTCCAACTCAAATTCCTCATGGTCTTCCTCTTCCTCGTCAAACCGGGGGGAAAGTTCGTTACAGTCCAGCATATCCCGGCAGTCGTCGTGACTCATGTACTTGAGGGCGCAAAGCAGCAAGTGGTCGGCACTCACCATACCGGACTCGGTTAGTTCGATTGCAAAGCTGCGCGGGTCGCTGTCGAATGTTGTCGTGGTCATTTGGTCAACCTCAGTTTAGGGTAGTGAATACACCGTCTGGCGGCGCGTTTAGTTGGTCTCAAACTTCAAGTGACGCGATCCCCGCGTTGACCTGATCGCGGATATTCGCGGGAAGTTTTTCAAGTTCGGCGGCCCTGTATCGGCCAGCGTATCCGTTCTGGATCAGCCAATTAACGGCCTCATCGTCGTCGATAATCGCGTAGGATTCCCCACCGCCTTGGTACTGGCTGTCACCGTGCAACACCCACTTTTCCGATTTAGTGAAGTACAACCACTGGTGATCCCACTGTGATCCGGTCGCCAAGCTGATGTGGTTGTTGCCGTCCCACCGGGTGTCCTCGTCAAATTTAATCGCCGTAGCATCGTCAAACCAACTACCTGATCCGTCTGTGATTACTTGTCGCGTCATGATCTCAAATCCCCAAAAGGTTTACGGGCTGCAAAATAGACAATGTGACGCACGCGCTACCGTGCGCCACGGTGTGCATTCTGGCTAGATGAATTGACTCAAGCACTGTCCGTTGCGGAAACCGGGTTCCTCGGGTTCTTCGCAGTCGATCGCGTCAACCCATTTCCCGTCAACGGTTGGGCAGTCGTTGGGGCTATCGGCCACGAGAAATCGTAGCTTTCCGGTTAGTGGGCTTTCCATACTGTCGATAATCCAGCCTGCGACGGTGTTGCCATTGTGGTCGTATTCGACGGGCGTTGCGTTCATTGGTTCGCCTTTCGGTATTCGTTGATGGGTTCCAGGTCGTCAAGGTTGGCGTCATCGGGGCAATAGAGGGCGTTCATGGCAAAAACGCATTGGACGGCATAGCGTCCGGCGATTAGCTCGCGGATCAACTCCACTTGCATTCGGCATTTCTGGCCGCGCGACGTGCCGACAAAATGCCACTGCCGGCGCACTGCTGGCACAAAACCGTCCGAGTGTGCAGCGAATTCACGCCAGATAAGCGGGTCCCGGCGAGGTTTAGACTTCGGTAGTCCGGCGAATGGTCCGCAGCGTAAGCCTGTGAAGTGTGAAAATGCTGGCATTGGTCGGCCTCATTAGGGGTTTATGCGGGCAGTGGGGGCATTTCAGACGAGCAATTCGGTGCGATCACAACGTATTTCACTGGCGGCATCCTCAACGCGGTCGAGCAGATCAGGTCGCTTGCCGACGATGATCCGCGCGGCATTGTCGAGAGACTCGCGGGACTCGTAGGAAATGGAGTCAAGCAGCCGGAAGACGTCGCAGCCGCGCAGCTGCTCCCACGAATCCGCGACGATGGGCAACATTCGGTCGATGCAATCTTGGGTGATCATGGTCTCTCTGCTCCAGCAAGAGGGGGGAAACGGGAAACAGACTGGTTGCATTTCAAATTGATGATTCGTAAACGGTCCAGTCGATAGCCGGAAACGTCAATCGCTTGCGCCGTCGGCCGGTGATGCGTCGAATGGTCGTAATCGCTTCGCGGGTGTAGTGTCGATGAACCGCGCGCCAATAGGCTGTTGCCGCGTGTCGGTAGTTCCAATTGGAATTGAATAACATCATCGCAAAGTCAAGGTCATCGCGCCGGTGGCCTGTCAGTGTCTGGCGCGTTTCTCGTGTCGGTCGGTTCATCGGTCGTGCCTCAAAGGTTAGGGGGAACGGGTTAGACTGGCGGCATTTCAGGCGCGGTCACTGCTCGCATAGCTGCCCGGCAATCCGCGAGCCTCAATGTCGAAAGTGATGAGGTCGCCGTCGTCGTCTTCAACAGTGACGGTGAGGATGACTCCACGTTCTCCGTGGTGTCCCTCAACTTCCACAACTGTGAGTGTTTGATCTGGTTCGATGTGCTTCATGGTTCTTGCCTCTCTCAATAGGGGTTTCAAACGGTACACGCTGGGCCGCACGGTCGCTAATCGTGCGGGGGATTGGTTCGGCTATCGGTGCGTTTAGTTGGTGGCGGCGTCGAGGGTCTCGGCAACCTTATTGACGGTGTACCATTCCAAGTCGATGACGGCTTGTGCCAAATCGCCTTTCTCCCAGTTGTTAACGATAGCCTGTGCGAGTTCCATCATTTCGGACAAGTCCCGTAAGAGTTCGGGTGCGGCTTTAATCAATCGGGCGTTTGCGGCGATTTCATCCAGCGACAACCCGTTCTCGGGTGTTTCCATAATCAGCGGCGACGGCCCGAACTCACTTTTCTGAACGACGGTCCTGTTGGTCGCGTGGTCGAATGTGGCAACCCACGGTCCCGGCGTGTGCGTTGCTTTGGTTTTGGTCTTCATGATCTCCACTCCTTAAAAGGTTACAGGCTGCAAAATAGACAATGTGAAGCACGCGCTACCGTGCGCCACGGTGTGCATTCTGGCGGCATCAAGCGGGTGCGGACTGTGCAGCGGTCACTTTGGCGGCAATGTCCCGCCCTTCAGCGGTGATTTCCACCCAGTTCACGCGGATTGTGATCCAGTCGAACGACTGCAGGAAATCTCTGACGGCGTGCCACTTCTGCAAATCCATTCCCAGCGCGATGTACAGGTGAGATTCTGGGCAACCACCGCTAGGCTCCTCGTCCAGCGTCGTCAGGATTGCTGCGGTGTAGATCGTCAGGTCTTTACGGGTCATTGGTCGGCCTCGTTAGTGGTTTACGCGGGTAGTGGGGCGGCATTATTCCTCGATGGTCGCCTCGTCCAGCATGCGCCCCCACTCGCCGTTAGGGATGTCTGACGTCTTTGTGTCCCCCCATTCGCTACCCAACACGATTGACTTAAAGCGTTGCGCCTCGGCTTCCATCATGCCTCCGCCCCCATCGCACAGGTCAATTATTTCATGTAGATCAAGATTTCCGATCATCGGTTTCATCCTCTCAATAATGGTTTACGCGAGTATTCTGGCGGCACGGTCTAATCAATCGCCTGCGTTTAGTTCTTTGGCGAGAGCAATTGCAGCCAGTCGCGTGACGGCCTCATTTCGCACCGCGCCGGTCTCGCTGTTGACAACGCACCACGTTGCACCGTCCGCCGCTGGGTGTACCTCGTATTTCCCGCCGCAATCAACAATTTGGATGGTTTCGGTAGTCACTAGATCGCTCCCAATAGCTCGGACCAGTTGTCGGTTTCGATCAGCATAGAGCCAATCGGTTGCATCAATTCCTCGTTGTTGTGGTACGCTGTGAATCGCTTGTGTCCTTGGCATTCTCGGAGCGATTCGTCGAGGTAGTCAACAAAGATTCGCACGGCTGCCGATTTGGCGTTGATGAGAAAATGTGGCTCGTAGTTGAACGACGGGCAAACGTCGTTGTGCCAACTCACGTCTTCCCAGTCGGTCGGGATTGCGGGCATGTCTCGGTAGTCGCAGAACTCCTTGAACCACAACGGCAGGTCGATTCCTTCGCTTGTGGCGAATCCAAAGAGGTACAACTCAGCATCCTGCAGGTTATCGAAATACGGCTCTTGATTGCCGATCAGGACCGACCAGCGACCTTCGTCGAGGGCGATGAACAGCGTGCCGCAGTAGATGCGACCGGCAATGCCGATCCACGATTCGTCTCGCAGCATTGCGCCGAGGTCATCGGTGTGGGAGCCGGTTCGCTGGAATTGCTCAAACGTCATCGGTCAGGTCTCCAGTTAAGGTGAGGGTAAAGGGAAAGTAAGCAGAACTCGCCTCCCCACGTTGGGGAGGTTGGTTGTGGCTACTTATTCACTTGTGCCTGATACCGGTCTAACATTTCTCGTTTCATTTCTCGTTTAATGAAACCGATAGCGTTTTGCAGTTCTCCATGATGTGATGTTCTCCACGTCGAAATTGCCAAAAACTGGTGAGAGTTTCCCAGTTCGGAAGCGGCTTCCTCAAGCATTTGTGGCAGGTATCCGCCGACATCGCCACACGGTTCACCGAACTTGAAGTAGGAACCGCCCATGTAGGCATTTCCTTCGATGATCTCGCCACCGACAACGCAGCGAGCGGTGACGGTCACCTCGAACGGATCAAATCCATCGTCAGTTGGATCGGGTCCATCGCCGTCCCAAACATGCAATTCGTCAATCTCTCGACTCACAGAAAACACAAAGTTCGGGGCGATTTCTTTAAGCTTGTCGATCATCGCAAGGCTCCAGTTAGAGATTGAAGGAAACAGTCAGACCAATTGGCCGCACGTCTTGCACCCGTGCGGGGAGTTGGTTCGGCTATCGTCAGCACTTAATCTTGCCGGTCGGCGTCAACGCAATCGGCAGGAAGCTGTCGGTGGTCTTGTCCAACAGAATGGCCGCCGCGACCTGCCCGGTTGGCTTCGCGTCTTCGCCCGAGACAAACTTCCGGTCAATCTTGAACGGACATCGGATCCGCCCGGCGAACAGGTCTCGCTCGTACTTCAAAATCGACGGGTGAATCCAACTTGGCGCGCCTTCGCATCCTCTTACCCACATGGTCTCGTCTCCAGCTAAAGAAAGGTGGTCGGGGTCAGCCAAATCTGCGCTCGCCTTGCACCCGAGGTTGGGGAGGTTGGTTGTCTACATGCCTGGATCAGCGTCTGACGGTCCAATCCAATCGCCACTGGCGGCACAATGCGCCGGAAATGGTGTTCGGCCTAATTTCGGTTCAGGTACGGTGTACGGTCGATAGCTGCGGATTTTGTGGGAATGGTTGACGTTAACAGTGTGATCGGCGAATTCCTCACCTGCAGCCGCCTTGGCATTGGCGAACCGGGCCGCATCGCCATCCTCTTCCAGATATGCGATGCTTCCGTTCCGGTAGGAATAGTGCGAGATCTCCCCTGCAATTCCAAGCCGTTCAAGTTCGGCGAATTCCACTTCGAGCCAGCCGTGTCCTGGATCAGTGTGAAAAGTGTAATACTCTTGCATCGGTCTTTTCTCCATGTTACGGGTACAATGATGGTTTCTGGCGGCATTTCAGACAGTGTCTTTAGACTCGAGTTCGATCTCCGCGGCATCGGCAACCGATCGCAAAGTGTCAACGTCGCCTGTGGTTAGCGGGATTCCTTTGATGATGGTATCGGCCACGTCGCGCACAAGGGCCACGAGGGCCTTTGTGGCTGTCTTCAACCGCTCGGCCATGGTTTACCCTATGTAATTGCGGACAATAGCGGCTGTCGGGCGTCTGCCAGTGGCACAACAAATCCGGTGGAATCGTCGCTATTGCCTTTGAAGTACAAGCCGATAACCTTGCCTTGCGTGCCTTCGAGGAATCGCAGGTCGGTTTTGTCGCCATCGACAACCTGGAACCCGTGCCATTCTGCGGGAATTGTCGGATTGTAGCGCGACGTCCGTTCGAATACGGTCGCAACGTTTCCACCCAGCATTAGGATCTCAATAGCGCGACGTTCATTCGATTCCGATCGGCTGAAGGTCAAATGGTAATTTGTGGGCAATTCTCCACGGC
>Ga0302123_10000129_pt1 | contig 57150 bp, 39 predicted proteins | sample CB21_321_MG_FD_203109 | JGI IMG/M metagenome (GOLD analysis project Ga0302123, IMG submission 203109) | Marine microbial communities from Western Arctic Ocean, Canada - CB21_32.1 | ecosystem: Environmental > Aquatic > Marine > Oceanic | place: Canada: Western Arctic Ocean | collected 2017-09-28 | reverse complement strand
GGTGCCGGGCCTCGACCGCGACCGCTTGCTCGACTGGGCCCGCCGCATTGACGCCGGGCCGTTCAGCAGCGTGGCCGCCGGCGAGCGCATATTTTTTCCCAACCCGGAGATCATGATCGCGCTCACCGCCGCGGCTGCGGTCACGGAACGGGTGGCCCTGCAGACCTCGGTGGTAGTGTTACCCATGCACGCCGAGTTGCACGTGGCCAAGCAGGTAGCCACGCTCGACATGTTGTCAGAAGGTCGCGTGGTACTGGGCGTGGGCGTGGGTGGTCGCGAAGAGGATTACCGCGCGTTCGGCCGTCCCTACGATCGGCGGCGCCTGCGTCGCATGCAGGAGCAGGTGGCCACCATGCGCGCGGCCTGGCGCGGCGAGCCGACCGTCGAAGCGCTGCGGCCGTTGGAACCGCGCTGCGTGCAGGAAGGCGGACCTCCGGTGCTCGTGGGCGCCATCGATCCGCGCTCGATCGAACGCGCTGCCGCGTGGGCCGATGGCATATCGGGTTTCAGTTTCGGCCCTTCGAGCGATGAAACAGGCCTTGCCTGGAACACTGCGCGCGAGGCCTGGAAGGCCGCCGGTCGCGACAGCGCGCCACGCCTGGTCACGTCCTTCTGGTACGCGCTGGGGCCGGGCGCCCGCGACCAGCTCGACGAGGTGTTGCGTCGCTACCTGGCCTTCATGGGCCCTGAAATGGTGGACGCCATCGTGCCCATGGTGTTGATCGACTCGGCCGACAAGCTACGCGACGCCGTGCGGCGCATGGAAGACCTGGGTACCGACGAAGTGTTGCTGGTGCCCAGTACCACCGACCCCGACGACGTTGATCGCGTGGCCGACATCCTGGGCGACATGGTAGAGGCTGGCCCGGCGGCGTAGTGCAACAAAAGGTAACAACAATGGAGGACACGCAGATGGCAGAAGAACACCCGGCGCGCGCGGCGTCGCAACGCTCTATGAAACTCGTGCAGGAAAAACCCGAGGGCGCGCGCGAGCAGTGGATTGCCTTGTTTGCAGACGACGGTTGGATCGAAGACCCGGTCGGTGTTTCGCCCCTCGACCCCGAGGGCAAGGGGCACCACGGGCCCGAGGGCATCGGTGCGTTCTGGGACGCGACCATAGCTACCACCGGCATACAATTTGAACTGGTCGATTCGTTTTCCTGTGGCAACGAGGTCGCCAACATCGGCCGCATTCACACCACCCAGCCCGACGGCAGCACGGCACTGTGCGAAGGCGTGTTCGTCTACCGCGTCAACGACGATGGCAAGCTGCAATGCCTGCGGGCCTTCTGGGAGTTCGACCGCATGATAGCCACCTTTGCCGGCCCGCCTGGGTGATCGCTCCCGCCTGGATGATCAATTCCGCGCGAAGCTGACGCGGCCGCCGGTAACGGTAGTGCGCACCATCGAACTCGACAGCTCGTCGCGGGCTCGCGGCCACTGGCGGTCGAGCACGACGAGGTCAGCCGGTTCTCCGGGCGCCAGTCGTCGCGGCGGCCCACCCGGGTTCTGTGGTCTTCCGCTAAAAAGCGCCAGGGCTTGCTCGGGCGTAAGGCTCTCGTCGACGCCGAGGCCGCGGCCTCCGGCCGTCTGCCTGTCGACCGCCGCTTGCATGGCCAGCCAGGGATCGGCGTCGCCGAAGGGCGCGTCGGTGCCCGCACCCAGCGTAACGCCGCCATCCACGAAGGCGCGGCAGCGGTAGAGCAGGGGATGGTCGCTGCGTTCGACCTCGCGCAGGTAGGCGTCGCCGCGGCTACGCACGAAGCCCGGCTGGGTGACCACCGCAAGGCCGAGTCCGCGCGCCAGTTGCACCGCTTCGTCGGGGCAGACCGAGGCGTGTTCGAGCCGATCGCCTGCCACGGCGCCTGCCTGTTCGAAAGCCGCGAGCGCCAGGAACAATTCCACGCGGGTCACGCAGTGTACGGCAACGGCACGGTCCGAGTCGTGGGCGCGGCTCATGTCGGCTGCCAGCTCGTCGATAGCGGGCAGCGCGCGCTCGTCGAGCACGAGTTTTACCGCGCCGGTCTCTATGCCATCCACCATCGACCCATGCTCGCCGAGCTCAAAGCCTCCCATCAAGGTGAGTCGTAGCGGCAGGCTGCCGTCGGCCAGCGCGCGACCGAACAAAGCGGCCTCGTCGGCTCCGTTAGAAGGGGTGGCGTCTGTCACCCCGGTGACTCCCACGGAGGCAAGCTCTGCGCCCACCTGCGAGAGGTCGGGAGCGGAACCCGCACCAAGCTGCTCGCGCAACCACTGGTCACCGCGAAACAGTCGTCCGGTGGCGTGGCCCTTGCTGTCGCGCTCAACGCCAACGTGGTCGGCAGTGTCGAGTTTGAGCATCCGGCAGGCCGTCGAGTTGAACACCCAAGCGGCGCCGCTGCGGTGCTGCACGCGCAGGGGCCGGTCGGCCATCATGCCGTCGAGCAACTCGCGGGTGAGCTGGCCCGCCACGGCTTCGTGGTAACCGACCGCGCGTATCCAGCCTTGCGCGTCGCGGGTAACAGGGGCGGCCGCAAGCGCCCGCCGCATGCACTCGGCATCGGGCGTGTCGCCTGGTCCGCAGGCCACCGAGTTTCGTGCGGCGGCCAGCGCGAGCAGGTGCAGGTGATGGTCGTGCAGGCCGGCAATGACAGCGCCGCCGTGCGCGTCGACCACGAGCTCCTCGCCGTTGGCCTGCAGGCGGCGGCCCACTTCCACCAGTAATCCGTCGCCGCAGCGGAGGTCAAGGCCGCTGTGGCCGTCTATTTCGGCGTTGACTACGAGCAAGTGCTTTCAGTGGCCCCGCTGTTCGCAAGCCAGGCCCTGACCGCCGGGGTGTCGTGGCCCAGGGTGGCCGCCCGTCGCCCGTTGCTTCGCGCTTGCGCTGGCGCCACCAGGGCTCGTTGGTCGTCAACCACGACCTGCCAGCCATCGGCGCAGCGGCTGACCTCTATATCTGCGCAACAGTCGGCAGCGTTGGCCGTGGCGCCAACGCAGTGCGCGGCCACCGAGGCCAGCGAGAGGTCTACGAGCCCACCGCGGCCCGCGCGTCGCAGGGCCACTGTGGCCACCGCCGCGTGCAGGCCCGCAAGGGGGTCGGCCACTGCGTCGCCGCAGAACAGGGGCTGTTGTTGCTCGCCGTCGTCGTTTTTGGCCGGGTGATCGCCGTCCACCCAGGGGCACAGACCGGCGGCGGCCCCGGCGTCGTCGCCGAAGGCCACGCGTCCGCTCTCGCGTCCGTGGCCGGTGATAGCGATCCACAGCAGGCCCGGTCTGCGCAGCAACAACTCGCCGGCCGAGATCCCTAGCTGCTCGAGGGCCCGCGGTCGCGAGTTTTCGACGACCACGTCGGCTACTTCGAGCAAGGAACGCAACAAGGCGAGGTCGCCATCGTCGGCAAAATCCAACGCGACGCTTTGCTTGCCGTGGTTGAGCAGGTCGTAAAAACGCGGCGGGCCCTGGCGTGCGCCGTCGGGCCGGCGCACGCTCTCCACCTTGATTACGCGTGCGCCGCAATCGGCCAGCAGTTGCGCGCACAAGGGGCCCGCCCACAACGACGAAAGGTCAACGACCAGCGGAGGGTTGGCGGCAAGCGTTAGCCGGTCAAGCGCCAGTCGGTCGAGAGTCGCCCCGTTGAGAGTCGCCCCGTTGAGAGTCGCCCCGTTGAGAGTGGTTATGCCCTGGGCAAAGCGTATCCAAGGGGGTGCGATGGCCGCCGGGCGCGTCACCCGGGAAACCGGCAGGCCCAGGAGCTCGGCGCGCTCGAGCAGCGGGCCACAAGACCTGTGATCCAGCTCGTGTTCGAGCAGCGGCCACGCGCTTGCGGTCGAGCTGGGCGGGGCCGTTTCGAGTTGGAGCCAGGCGGCGAGAGCTGCGAGGTCGTCGCTGCGCGCCAGGTTGACGGCCAGCCAGCCGTCACTGCAGGGCAACAGTCGGCAGGAGCCCCCGGCCGATAGCGGGCCTCTGCGCGACAGTTGTGCGCAGGCCGCGCGCTCGCCCAGTAAAGCAGCGCCGTTTAGTTCGTCGAGGCAGCCGGGTGCGAGCGCGCGCAGGGCAGCAGCGGCGCCGTCGGCACACAGCGCCAGCGGGCCTGGCGCTAACTGCGGCGCGCCCTCGGCGCGGCCGGTGAGTTGCATGGCCCCCGACCGGGCCCAGGCCAGGGCCGGATGCTGCGCGGGGCCAAGGTCGCCGGCGCACAACGGCACGCGGGCCGGGTCGAGGCCGCAGTCGGCAAGCAGGCCCCTGGCTGTTCCCCCTCTGGTCACGACGGCGATGATAGGGGCGGCGCCGTTGTTGCGCCAGCCGGGGCCTTCGTGTTTGCTCTGCAGGCTGGTGCGGTCACGGGCACCGGGGCAGCTGAACGGAGGGGACAGCAGATGGCTACAGTATTCGACAACACCGGGGATCTGCAGGCGGCGGTAGGACAGGAGCTGGGCTTCAGCGACTGGGTAGAGATCACCCAGGAGCGGGTCAATACTTTTGCCGACGCCACCGGCGATCACCAGTGGATTCACGTCGACCCCGAGCGCGCCAAGGACGGCCCCTTCGGCGCGCCCATCGCGCACGGCTACCTCACCCTGTCGCTCATCAGTATGATGCTGCCGCAGGTCATCACGGTTAATAATGTCGCCATGGGCGTGAACTGCGGAACCGACAAGGTCAGGTTCCTTGCACCGGTCAAGGTAGGCTCGCGCGTGCGCGCCGGTGGTGAACTGGTCAAGGCAGACGAGACTCGTGACGGTGCCGTGCAGGCCACCATACGCGTGACCATAGAGATCGAGGGCAGCGACAAGCCGGCCTGCGTGGCTGACACCATAAGCCGCTTCTATCCCGCCGGCTGACTCGTTACCGGGCTGACTGCCCTTTCAGGGGCGCTGGCTGCTCACCGGCACGACCTCGCCCGTCATGTACGAGGCGTAGTCGCTGGCGAGAAACATCATCACGTTGGCCACTTCCCAGGTCTCGGCGCTACGCTTGAAGGCCTCGAGATCTACCAGCTCGTCGAGCGTTTCCTGCGGCATTACCTTGCTCAGGAAAGGGTGCATGGCCAGGCTCGGCGACACCGCGTTGATGCGCACGCCGTGCGGAGCGGCCTCGAGCGCGGTGCAACGGGTGAGCGCGCCCACGCCGGCCTTGGCCGCGGCGTAGGCTGCCTGCCCGGCCTGCGCGCGCCAGGCGATGACCGAGGTGTTGTTGACGATGGCGCCGGTCTTGCGCGAGTACATGTGCGGCAGCACGGCCCGCGTTACGCGGAAGGTGCCCGTGAGCGTTATGTCGAGCACCCTGTGCCACTGTTCGTCGCTGGTGTCGACCACGTCGGCCGTGAGTCCCAGCCCGGCGTTGTTGATGAGCACGTCGACGTGACCCATCTCGCTCACCGCGGCGGCGATCATGCCGTCCACTTCTTCCTGTACGGTGACGTTGCAAAGCACCGAGGCGGGACGGCGGCCGCTTAACTCCTCGAGCTTGTCGACGGCTTCGGCCAGGCGACGCTCGTGGAGGTCACTCACCATAACGGTTGCGCCTTCTTCGGCGGCACGGCGGGCGGCGGCAAAGCCGAGGCCGGTGCCGGCGGCGGCCGTCACCAGCACGGTCTTGCCGGCCAGCAGGTCGTGGGCTGCGGGATAGTCGGGTACGTTTTTACTCATGTTGCTTTCGGGTCCTCGTGGGCGTGTTGCTTCGGCTCCTGCCGATCATTCGGGGCGCGCTTCGCGTGGCAGGCCCAGCGCGCGCTCGGCGATTATGTTGCGCTGTACCTGGTTGGTACCAGCATAAATAGTGTCCGAGCGGGTAAACAGGAACAGCTTCTGCAACATGGTGAGTTCGCCGTCCTCGCCGGTGAGCTCGGCATCGGCGCCCATTACGTCCATGGCCAGTCGGCCCAACTCGCGGTGCCAGGTGGCCCAGTAGAGTTTGTAAATCAGCGCTTCGCGGCTGAGTTCTCCATTCTCGTTGCCGGACAGCATGCGCAGGGTGTTAAAACGCATGATGCTCAGGCCTATCCACGCGTCGGCCAGGCGCTGTCTCACGACCGGGTCGTTGGCGCGGCCGTTTTTCTCGGCGGCTCGTATCACCGCGTCGAGCTCCTGCACGAAGTGTTGCTGTTGTCCCAGCGTGGACGCGCCGCGCTCGAAGGCCAGTGTTCCCATGGCCACCTTCCAACCCTCGCCGACCTCGCCGACCACGTTGTCGCGGTGGGTGTGGGCGTTGTCGTAGAAGACTTCACTGAACTCGGCGTCGCCCGTGATCTGCACGATGGGGCGTATCTCTATCCCATCCTGTCGCATCGGCACAAGCAGGTACGACAATCCGTGGTGGCGCTGGCTTCCAGCCTCGGTGCGACAGATCACGAATCCCCAGTCGCACCACTCGGCCCAGGAGGTCCAGACTTTCTGGCCACTGATAACCCACTGGTCGCCCACCAGTTCGGCACGGGTCTGCACGTTGGCCAGGTCGCTGCCGGCGTTGGGCTCGCTGTAGCCCTGGCACCATAACTCCTTGCCCGCGGCTATGCCGGGCAGGAAGGTTTTTTTCTGCTGCTCGCTGCCGAAGGCAATGATGGTGGGGCCGAGCAGGCCTTCGCCCATGTGCCCGAGCCTGCCCGGGCCGCCGGCGCGCGCGTATTCTTCGTGGAAGATAACCTGCTGCATCAACGACAGGCCGCGACCACCGTGTTCGGTGGGCCAGCCCACGCAGGTCCAGCCGTTGTTGCCCAGGTGTTGCTCCCAGGCCTTGCGCTCGTCTATCAGTGCGCTGTCGTCGCCGGGGCCGCCGCGGTGGCGCAAGCAGGCAAACTCGCCCACGAGGTTGTCGGCCATCCAGTCGTCGACCTCGCGCCGAAAGATTTCATCCTGTTGGCTGAAGCGCAGATCCACCGTGGCATAGAACCCACCCCCACCTCCCTTGTCAAAAAGGGGCGCCTCCTGCTCAGTGGATCGACCGGTACGTCTCCCCAGTTCTTGTGGCAGGTGGGGTGGGCGGGTAATCAGTGGTTGACGATGAAACTGGGTATTACGATGTTTGCGACCGACCGTTCGATGGATCCGGTCGCGCTGGCCACCGAGGCAGAGGCGCGTGGCTACCACTCGTTTTATGTTCCCGAGCACACGCATATTCCCAGCAGCCGTATCACCCCGGCTCCGACCGGCCAAGACACCTTGCCCGACGAGTACAGCCGCACGCTCGATCCTTTTGTGACACTTGCCGCCTGCGCGTCTGTGACCGATCGATTGCTGCTCGGCACCGGTATCTGCCTGCTCGCCCAGCGCGATGCCCTGATCACCGCCAAGGCCGTGGCCACCCTGGACCTGTTGTCGCAGGGGCGTTTTGTTTTTGGTGTGGGCTTTGGCTGGAACCGCGAAGAGATGCAGCATCACGGCATTGATCCGTCGCAGCGCCGGGCCGTACTGCGCGAAAAAATGCTCGCCATGCAGGAGCTGTGGAGTCGCGACGAGGCTTCCTACCAGGGCGAGCACGTGAGCTTCGAATCGAGCTGGTCCTGGCCCAAGCCGCTGGGTGGGCTGAGGCCGCCGGTGCTCATCGGCGGCGCGCCGGGGCCGACGCTGTTTCGCCAGGTGGCCGAGTACGCCGACGGCTGGATACCCATTGGCGGCGCCGGCATACGCGGCGCGTTGCCCGACCTGCACCGGGCCATGGAAGAAGCGGGCCGCGACCCGGCCGAGGCCCGCGTGGTGCCTTTCGGCACGATGCCCGACCGCGACAAGCTGGGTTACTTTGCCGACCTCGGTATAGAAGAAGTAGTGTTCAGGTTGCCCTCGGCCAACAGCGACACAGTGCTGCGTTATCTCGACGACTACCAGGCCTTGATGGACAGCTGACGACCCGCGCGGACGGCGCTGCTCACTGGTCCATGTAGCCCAGCGCCTCCAGCCGGCTGCGCGTGGCGTCGTCCATCTCGAGCTTTCCCGTTTCGCCGTCCAGCCTGCCGCTGTATACCGGCCACAGCCGATTCATGGTGTCGGCCATTTGCCGCAGGACGCCGGGCACGAATCCTTCGCTGGAATCCAGTCGCTGTTGCTCGGCCGGGTCACGCGCAATGTCGTAAGCGTAAACATCTCCGTTTTCGTACAGCTGCGTGACCTTGCGCCCACTGCTGCGCAGCGACGATTGGTAGTTACGACTGCCCAGGCGGTAGAGTTCGGCCAGCGTGGAGCGGTCGCGTTCCTTCTCGCCGTGAAAGGCTACCCCAGCCAGGTTTTCTCCGTCCATGCTCGCGGACGGGGTGACCCCCAGCAGCGAGAGCAGCGTGGGCATTATGTCGACTATGCTGGTCTCCATTTTCACCACCGGACTCGTGGGGGCCACGCCCGGCACGTAGAGCACCAGTGGCACCCGGGTCACCTCGTCGAAGAGGGTCTTGTGGTGTCCCTTGCCGCCGTGCTCGAAAAATTCGTCGCCGTGGTCAGACGTGATCACGATGATGGTGTTGTGGGCGACCCCCAACTCGGCGAGGGTGCTGCGCAGCTTTGCGAGATGATCGTCGACCAGTCGAATCTCGCCGTCGTACAGCGCCAGCAGGTGGTCGAGATCCCTGCTGGCCATGCCCGGGTGCACGCGGGGGTTGAAGTAGAAATCGCGGCCGTCGATGTCGCCGTCGTAGGAGGGGTCAAACATGGTGTCGTAGGGAGCGCCGGGGGCGTAGTCGTAGTGCACGTCCCAGTAGTGCAGGAAGAGAAAAAAGGGCTCTTCCGCGCCCGCGTTCCGGGCCAGCCACGAGGCGGCAGTTTTCTGCAGCAGGGGTGCAGTAACCGTCTTGTACGACTCTCCGTTGGTAGCAAAGCTGATGGTATGATCGTCGTAATCGTCGAAGCCACGATCGAAACCGTAGCGAGCTTCGACGTAGGGCGCCGAGACGACCGCTCCCGTCCTGTAGCCGACTCCTTTCAACGACTCGGCCAAGGTTGGCACGTCGGCGGTCAGGCTGCGGTCGTCAAAGGTCACGCCGTGCCCGAGCAGGCTGCGGCCGGTGAGCATCGACATGTGCGCGGGCAGCGTCCAGGAAGTCACGCTGCTGTTATTGCGAAACAGTACTCCCTTAGCCGCTAGTTCGCTTATGGTCGGGGCGGTGGAGCGATGGTAACCGTAGGCATCCAGGTGATCGGACCGCAGGCTGTCAATAGAAACCAGCACCAGGTTGTATCCCGGGGCAAGAGCGGGCAGGGGTTTGCCCGCGGGGTCTGCACGTTCTTCGAGTGTTGCGTCAATGGCCGTGGCTGTGGGCAGCGCCCTGGCCTGGGCGACCAGGGCCGAAGAGGTTGCGATTGCCAGGAGCGCGGCGGCTGTCTTCCAGCTTCTCTCCGGTAGACGGTCCACCAGCGACCAGCTGGCCAGCGCGCAGCCGGCGAGCAGCAGCAGCGCCAGCGCGGTGCCGTCGAAGATAAAGCTCCACGCCAAAGCCTGGCCGACGCGGGGCAGGGCCGCCCAGTTGAGCAGTTGCGGGACACCTCGCAGGAGCCATCCTCCGGCGATCACCGCCGCTTCGAGGCCCAGAAGCCAGCACAGGGCTCTGCGCCGAACAGCGTCGGTGTCGCTGGCGCGGAACACCAGCATCAATAGTGTCACGGCAGCCGCGGCTTCAAGCGCCACCGCTGCATTTACGGCGAGCAGTCCCCACAACAGGTCGAGCTTGGCCAGGAAGCCCGGTCCAATGAAGGCCGTGGGGCGTCCCGGCAGGGGAAGGTAGGCACACAGTAAGTCGTAGTAGCGGGTGAACGCGTCCCACCAGTAGAGCGGTACGAAATCATTGGGAGCCAGTATGCTGTTACGCCGGGTCCACGCGGCAAGCAGCGTCATTGCCACTGCCTGCAGAATCGCCATGCAGGCCGCCGCGGCCAGCGCGGCGTTGAAGAGCCTCTTCAAGCGCGCCACCGTACTACTCTCCCACGTAGCCGAGCGACTTGAGGCGCTCGAGGGTCTCGGAGTCCAGCTCCACTCGTGTGTCCGACTGCGACTCGCTCAGCGTGTGCTGCTGGGCACGCCAGCGCTGCTCGCTCCAGTGGCCCAGCCCGTCGAGTTCCACGCGCAACTCCTCCCGGCGTTCTTCGGCCAGGTCGTGCTGCTCTCCAGCGTCTCGGGCGAGGTCGTAGTATTCTACCGGCGCCTTTTTCGGATGAGTTATTCGGTTGAAGTGCTGGATGGTTTTACTCGTGGGCAGACGACGGGCGATCTGCAGGTTGAATCCACGCTTGTCAAAAAACTCTCCGTAGACTGCTCGCTCGCGACTGCGCGGGGTGGCCGCTCGCAGCTCGAGCAGGCTCAGCCCTTCCATCACGGGGGGGGCGTCCAGCCCCGCCACGTCTATGATGGTGGGCAGAATGTCCACGAGGCTGGCTTGCTGGCTGACGGATTCACCAGCCCAGCGGCCGTCGGGTAGTCGAACGATCAGCGGTACTCGCAGCACCTCCTGGTAAAGCGTCCGATGGTGGCCCTTGTTGCCGTGCTCGAAAAACTCGTCGCCGTGGTCAGAAACGACGATCACCAGGGTATTGTCGCGGAGCCCCAGCTCGTCAATCCTGGCCAACACGCGGCCCACGTGTTCGTCGGTAAAACGGATTTCGCCGTCGTAGAGGGCGAGTATGTGCTCGAGGTCGCGCGCGGGCATGTTGCGGTTCACGTCCTTGCGCTCGATGAAATCGGTACCGTCCATTTCGCCCTCGTAGTCGGGGTCGAACATGGTGTCGTAGGGCGCGGGAGGCACGTAGTCGTAGTGGATGTCAAAGTAGTGCAGGAACAGGAAGAAGGGCTCGTCGGCGTGTTGGTCGAGCCAGCGCAGGGCGTTGGCATTTATGTCGGGAGCGACGATCGCTTTCCTGGCGAGACTTCGGTGCTCGTAGGCGGCGCTGAGGTCCAGGTACTCGTCCATGCCGCGCGCGTAACCGTACATGGCGGCGACGTAGGGGGCCGACACGAACCCCGCCGTGCTGTAGCCCGCCGCCTTCATGATCTCGCCCAGCACGGGAATGCCCGGGTCGAGAACGTTGGTGTCGTGTACCACCCCGTGTGACAGCTGGTAGCGCGAGGTGAACATGGTCAGGTGGGTGGGCAGCGTCCACGACGAGGTCGAGATGGCGTTGTCAAAACGTATTCCATCGGCCGCCAGTTTTTCGAGCGCGGGCGTGGTGGCCCTGTGGTAACCGTAGGCGCTCACGTGGTCGGCCCGCAGGCTGTCGAGCGAAATAAGCAGCACGTTGGGCTTGTCGTACACGGGCGAGAAGCCTTTAAAGCTTGTCGTATTCGCGGGGCCGGCGCTGCCGGGCAGTGCAGCGGGGAGCAGCGCGAGCAGGCAGGCCAGCGCTGCGATCGACGACGCTCGCGGGGAATTTTCGAGGCGGGACGTCACCAGCCGGGCCAGGATAAGCGACACGGCCAGCACCGCGAGTGCCACCAGTGTTCCGTCTACGACCAGGCTGCGCGAGCGGTAGAGCAGGTGCTTGAGCGATGGGCTTTCGGCAAGCGACAGCGCCCCGATCGCCGTGGTGGCGTGAACGACCAGCGCTAACCCTGCCCATGCCCACAGGTAACCACGGGCAGTGGGCGGGCATCGGCGCCCGGCCAGCCGACCGAGCAGGGAGCCTAAGGTGCCGATCAGCAGCGCCATGGCCACCGTGGCGGGGAGCAGGTCGGCCAGCAACGACAGGTGTGTCACCGTGCCGGTAGCCGTGAAGCTGTTAGGTAGCGAGGGCAGCCACGAGAGCCAGCCGTCTGCTGCGTACCTGAGTTTGGCGAGAAAATCGTACAGTTGGTTCGCAAAAAAATCGTAGGGGGGAATCACCTGGTCGCGGTAGACAAGCAGCAGGGCCACGCTTTCGACCAGCGATTGCAGCACTGCCAGTGCTAGCAGGGAGCCCAGGCCGGCGCGCAGGTGGGCTCTTGTCCTGTTCATGGTCCTGGTCTGCTGTCGCCCGCCATCGGTCGGCCGAAGCGCACTATGCGGGGATCGCTTATGGTCCAGGTCACCAGCGCGGCCAGAAAACTCAGGCCGTAGGTCAGGTCACAGACCAGGCCCATACCAGCGCAGAAGACGCGGTCGGCACCCTTCAGCCAGCGGGCCGAGCTGCGCCAGTAGTAGAACCCGCGTGCAGCCAGCAGGGCGGTGGCGAGCAAGGCGACCGCCGGGGTGCCTGTGGCGCAGGCTATCACTCCAACGGCCGCGATCGGGCCGAGGGCTACCTGCACGATACGATGAAGGATACGGCTGCGGCGGTTGTCCTGGTTACCGGTCATCAGGTGGTGGCCAAGTCCGTACTTGAGAAAGATGTAACCCTGTCCGTTGGCGTACTTGTACTGTTTCTTTATTACCTTGCGCAGGTTGTCCTCGGTCTGGCCGAAGTCCAACGCGAACTTGAGTCGCTTGTCCTGCACCAGGCGGTAACCCAGCTGGCGTATTCGGGCCGAGATGTCCTGGTCCTCGGTGGAGTTGTAAAGACCCTCGAACCAGAACCCTATTTCTTCGAGCGCTCGCTTGCGCACCAGGTCGCAGCGGGTTTCGATGAAGCTGACCTCGAAGAGTCCGTCGTCGGGGTTGTCGTCGACGTCGAGCAGGTTCACGACAGTGAACATCCGTTGCACGCGGTTGAGCGTGTGCAGGTCGCTGAATACACCCTGGCCGCAGAGTCCGGCTATGCTCTCGTCTTCGAGTACGCTCACGGCCGCCGACACGTAGGCCGGGTCGGTCAGGTGACAGTCGCTGGCCATGAGCAGTACGAATTCACCCCGGGCGCGGGCGGTGCCGATGTTGTAGGCGCCAGCGGTGCCGCGATTGGTTTCGTTGAATACGGCCGTTATGCGGTCGCCGAAAGAACGTAGTATATCGGCCGTCGAGTCCTGCGATGCGTCGTCGACTACAATGCACTCGATGGCGGGGTAGTCCTGCGTGAATACCGATTCTATGCCCCTGGCTATGGTGTCCTCACCATTGAGCACGGGGATGACGACCGAAACCAATGGCCGTGTTTTGTGCGTAGGTGTTTGCGAAGTAGCTTCTAGTGACATCTGTCCTGGCCCTGTTCTAATCGCGTGGACGGCCCGTGGCCAACCCTGTTATTGCGCTGTGTGCAGCCAGCGGTGCCACTCTATATGATAATTATTCAGAGGATGAAACGTCGGCCCGGTTTGTCCGCGCCATGTTTTGCCTGCTGGGTGCCGCACGGGTATTAGCGCGCCCGGGTGCCGTCGCGTTGGTAGATGACGATTTCCGGGTTCAGGCTACGTATGAGGGGCCTTTCTATCCACGGCCTGGCCTTGAAGCGCGCGGCCTCGCTGTAGCCAAGGCTGCCGTCGCGCAGGGCGGTGAGCAGTTCCACGTTCTCTCGCCGCTTGTAGTTCATGATGTTGCCCGTAACGCTCACCTGGTTGGGCAGCCAGTCGGCGGTGTCATCCTGTTCCGCGTCCGTGGCCCGGGGGTCTTCCGGATTAGCGGTCCCCGACTGTTGCCAGTCGCTGCTGTACTGCACGGTGATTCCCCCCAGCGAGGCTTCCGACACGACCACGAAGTCGGGGAGTCGCTGGCCGAACGCGGGCTTGTTGCGGTCGGCGAACTTGATTTCGTGGTGCAGCAGTGGCGGTGGGATGCGCGGCAGGTAAGTGGCGCGCTGCCAGGTCTCCACCTGTTGGCCCGGCTTGCTGTTATCCTGCAGCCAGCGCTCTGCCGGGTAGCGGCCGTCAGCAATCAGCATGTGGTCAACGTCGAGGCCGTATACCAGCGCGGCCGCCAGCAGCAGCGTGGCCAGCGCTCTCGCGGGCAGGACCAATCGGCGGGTCGACGCCAGCGCTGCCAGGGCCACGCCGGCAAATACGCAGGCCAGTACCGACAACGGCAGCACGTAACGGATACTGAGCGACAGCATCGACCTCAGCCCGAACAGGTAGAAGCCGAGGGCGGGCAGCAGGGTAAGCAGAAGCAGGGCGCCGTGGCGGCGCAGCACGGAAAGCAACAGCCCGGCGGCAGCCAGCAGGGCGGTCAGGGGTCCGAGCGAGTCGAGCAGCGCGCGGGCAGCGATGCCTGCCTGTTTCAGCTCCACGGCCATACCCCGGTCGGTACTGAAATCGATGGGGAAATAATAAGGGGAATATTGGCGGGCCACGTCGGCGGGCAGCGAGTGGGTCAGGAACCGCAGCCGGTTTACGAAGCCCGACGGGTTGAGGGGCACGTTGTTGGCTACGACCATGGTCGCCACGAAGGCCGTACCCGCCCAGGCGGCTCCCTTCAACAGCGCGCTCCATCCCCGCCCACCGATCTTGATCAACAGCGCCAGCGCGGGCACCAGTCCCACGAAAAACCCCGCGCCGAGTTCCTTGGTCGAGACCGACATGGCCGTGGCAGCCCCCAGCAGCATCCACCAGCGGGGCCGCGCGTCTTCATCGAGCAGTCGGACGGCGGCGAGCAGGGCCGCGAGTAGCCAGAAGACGTAGGGTATTTCTACGTTGGTGGTGTGAGAGTAGAAGACCACCGGGTAGCACAGGGTGGTGAGCAGGGCAGCGGCTATCCCTGAGTCGCGGTCGACCAGGCGGCGGACCGAGAGATACACGAATACTGAGCAACCGGCTCCCATCAGCACGCTGACGGTCCGGCCGCTGAGGGCCAGTAGTGTCATCACGCCCTCGGGGTCCTGCATGCCCCAGGGGTAGTCTGCCGTCGGCGTACCCAGGCCACCGGTCAGCCAGGTCAGGGCCAGCGGCAGCGAGTAGGCGGCACCCAGGATGAACACGTGCCCCATGGGGTACTTGAACCAGAACCATCCGCTGTTGAAGGGCTCCGCCATCAGCACGCGGTGCATGATCGACAGCGGCGCACCCGGCTTGATGGCGTCGGCGGCCCAGGTCTGGTTGCCGGCGGGCAGTCCCCAGCCTATCCCGCAAAAATTTATGGCAAGGGCCAGCGCGAACAGTACCCAGGGCAGCCATCGATTGAGACGGTTTGCTTCCATTGGAGCCGGGCGTAGCGTCGCCGGCCGCAGGGGCTCGGTCGGGCGCGTTGCTGCCTATGAACAATTGCGCGGTTATTCCCGGCCGTCAACAGGGGGTGTGCCCCTGCCGCCTTGACCGTACCCTGCGGGAACCCGATAATCCCGGTTCTGTCGCGAGGCCCTGAGCCCACCGCGGCCGCCAGCTTGCCCCGTACAAAGAGGAGAAAACCATTGAGTGATTACAAGTATATCCGGGTAGACCAGGAAGCCCATGTGGCCGAGGTCGTGCTCAATCGGCCCGAGAAACTCAACGCGATGCCGTTCGAGCTTTTCTACGAAATCCGCGAGGCTTTCGGCAAACTCGATCGCGACGAGTCGGTGCGCGCCATCGTGTTGTGGGGCGAGGGTCGGCTGTTTACCGCCGGGCTGGATCTCAAGAGCACGGGGGCCGGGGGCGTGGTCGGTGGCGGCAACGGTGACGGCAAGGATGATCGGAGCGAGGCGCGCAGCAACCTCGACATGTACGGCACGGTGCTCAAGTTGCAGGCCTGCTTCAGTGCCATACAGGAATGTCGGAAGCCAGTGATCGCGGCCGTGCACGGCAAGTGCATCGGCGGGGGCGTGGACCTTACAACCGCCTGCGACTTTCGCGTGTGCACCGAGGACGCGGAGTTCTCGATATTCGAAACGAAGATAGCCATCGTTGCCGACGTGGGCACCCTGCAACGCATAACAGCCATCGTGGGCAAGGGCATGGCGCGAGAGATGGCGTTTACCGGCGGGTTTTTCGGCGCCGACCGCGCGTTGGCAACCGGCCTGGTCAACCGCGTGTATGCCGACAAGGATCACATGCTCGAAGGCGCGCGCGCCACGGCCAACGAGATCGCAGCCAATTCGCCGCTCACCGTGCAGGGTGTCAAGCAGGTACTCAACTATTCAGACGAGCACACGACCGACGAGGGGCTCGACCACGTGGCACACTGGAACTCGTCGTACCTGCGCAGCAACGATCTCGTCGAGGCCATGCAGGCCTTCGCTGAAAAACGTCCGCCGCGTTTCGAGGGACGCTGAGCCGGCGAGCGGGCGACTTGGATCTCGAACGCCAGACCATTCCGCATCTCGTGCTGGCTGCGGCCCGTCGCTGGGGCGACCTCGTGGCCGTTGAGGATAACGCGACCGGTGATTTGATAGCCTACCGGCAACTGGCCGAGGACATGACGCTGGCGTCGCGCGCCTTCATTGCAGCGGGCGTGGGTAAGGGCGATCGCGTGGCGCTGTGGGCGCCCAACAGTTATCGCTGGATAGCCGCCGCCCTTGGCCTGCAGGCCGCCGGCGCGGTGCTGGTCACGCTCAACACCCGTCTCAAGGGCGCCGAGGCCGGTTACATCCTGGACAAGAGCGGCGCGCGCGTGCTCCTGACGGTAAGCGGCTTCCTCGGTACGGACTATCCCGGCCTGCTCACCGACACGCTCGGGGCTGGCAACGATGGGCGGCCGGTGGCGGGACTGCCGGACCTTGAACGCATAGTTCTGCTTGGTGGCCAGGCGGGCAAGGAGGCCGATACCTGGGAGCAGTTTCTCGAGGGAGCGCAGGAAGTAGACGAAGCGGCGGCAGCCGCCCGGTTGGCCGAGTTGGACGAAGACGATCTCTCCGACCTGCTGTTCACCTCGGGCACTACGGGCAAACCCAAGGGCGTGATGACGGCGCACGGGCAGAACCTGGCCGCTTTCGAAAGCTGGTCGGAGGTAGTCGGTCTGCGCGAGGGCGACCGCTATCTCGTGGTGAACCCGTTTTTTCACAGCTTCGGCTACAAGGCCGGTTGGCTGGCGTCGTTCATGCGCGGGGCCACAGTGCTGCCCGAGGCGGTGTTTGACGTCGACCGGGTGTTGGAGCGGATAGAACGCGACAGGGTCAGCATGCTGCCCGGTCCGCCGACGCTGTACCAGGGTCTGCTGTCCCATCCCGGACTTGCGCAACACGATCTGTCCAGCCTGCGCCTGGCGGTTACCGGCGCGGCCGTCATACCGGTGGAGCTGGTTGAACGCATGCGCGACGAGCTGGGCTTCGACACGGTCATTACCGGCTACGGCCTTACCGAGACCTGCGGCATCGTCACCATGTGCCGCTTCGACGACGATCCCGAAACCATAGCCACCACCTCGGGGCGCGCCATACCCGGTGTCGATGTCATGTGCGTGGGCCGCATGGGCGACGAGCTGCCGCGCGGTGAGCCGGGAGAGGTCGTGGTTCGCGGTTACAACGTCATGCGCGGTTACTTCGACGACCCGGCGGCCACTGACGAAACGATAGCCAACGGCTGGCTTCACACCGGCGACGTGGGCGTGATGGACGAGCGTGGCTACCTGAAGATAACCGATCGCATGAAAGACATGTTCATCATGGGCGGCTTCAACTGCTACCCGGCCGAGATCGAGAACCTGATGGCGACCAACGCTGACCTCGCCCAGGTGGCGGTGGTAGGGGTGCCCGACGAGCGCATGGGCGAGGTCGGCGTGGCCTTCGTGGTGTTGGCTGAGGGCTCAGACCTGGCGGCCGAAGGGGTGGTGGCCTGGTGTCGCGAGAATATGGCCAACTACAAGGTGCCGCGCAGGGTCGAGCTGGTGGACGAGCTGCCGATGAACGCTTCGGGCAAGGTAGTAAAGTACAAGTTGCGCGAGCGCATCGCGGGCCTCCGGTGAACCGAGCCTGTTGACCATGCGAGGCCGCGATCATGTGAACAGCCGGGGATCGCGTTACCTGCAGATCCGTACCTGGCTGGTCTACGCCGCCCTGCTGGTGCTTGCCGTGCCCTGGTACTGGCCGGCCGACAGTACGCTGCTGCTGCTGGGCATGCCGGCCTGGGTGGTCACGAGCGTCTTCGTTTCGCTGGTCATCTCGATTTACACCGCCTGGCTGTTGCTCTCCCACTGGCCACTACCCGACGATCCTTTCTGCGACCCGGGCGATAACACCGACGAGTCTACCGGAGAGCAGCTGTGACCGGCACGGTGCTGCCTTTCGGTCCGGGCGGGCTGGCGGTCGTGGGTCTCTACCTGGCCTCACTGCTGGTCGTGGGCTGGCTCGGGCACCGCGCGCGTCGCGAGGATTCGCTGCGCGATTTCTACCTGGGCGGCGGCAGCATCGGTTTCACCGTGCTCGTGCTCACGCTTTACGCCACCCAGTACAGCGGCAACACCATGTTCGGCTTCACGGGCAAGGCCTACCGCATTGGCTGGACCTGGTTGAGTTCGGTTCATTTCATGACCGCCATCATCGTGGGCTACCTGTTGTTTGCCCCGTGGTTGCACCGACTGGCCCAGCGCCATCAGTTTATTACCCCGGCCGATTTTCTTCGCCACCGCTACGGCAATCGTGGTATCGACCTGCTCGCGCCGCTGGTCATGACCCTGGCGTTGGCCAACTACCTGCTGGCCCAGCTGGTGGCCATGGGACGAGCGATGCAGGGGCTTACCACCGCCGACCCGGTGGTGGCCTTTGCCTGGGGCGTCGTGTTGCTGGCCGGTATCATGCTGGTGTACGAGACCATGGGTGGCTTCAGGGCGGTGGCCTGGACCGACGTCATACAGGGCATAGCGCTGGCCATCGGTTTTGGTGCGCTGCTGGTGATGGTGTTCAGCATGTGGGGCTGGCCCGGCGATACCACGCGCGCGTTGATGGACGGCGGCGAGCAGTTGCGCGCGCGTGTACTGCCGCCGGACGCCCGTGCGTCTCGCAACTGGGTGAGCTACGTCATTATTTTCGGCCTCGGCGCGGCGCTCTATCCCCAGGCCATACAGCGCATCTACGCTGCTCGCTCGGGTGCCGTGCTCAGGCGCAGCCTGGCGGTGATGGTTTTTCTGCCCCTGCTGAGTTCGTTGGTGGCGGTGACCGTTGGCGTGACCGCGGCTGCGCACGTGCCAGGCCTGGAGGGCGCCGCAGCCGACCGCGTGCTCAGCGTGGTCTTTCACCAGGTGCAGGCGTCGTCGGCCTTTGGCTACTGGCTGGTGGTGCTGTTGTTTGCCGCCGTTCTGGGGGCGCTGATGTCAACGGCCGACTCCTGCCTGTTGACAATCTCGTCGATGATAACGCGCGACCTCTACCAGGGCTTCCTGCGCCCTGACGCTGGCCAGGCTCACCTCACCCGCGTGGGCAAGCTGGTGTCCTGGGCCATGGTGGCAGCGGCGGCGGGCACGGCCATCTGGATGGAAGGACAGCCGGGGCGGCCCACGCTGGTGAGGTTGCTCGACATGAAGTTCGACATGCTGGTGCAGCTGGTGCCGGCTTTCATGCTGGGAATGCACTGGAGCCGGTTGGGTGGCAACGCGGTGCTCGCCGGCATGCTGGCCGGGCTGGCGCTCACCTTCGGCCTTTACGGCAACGCCACGGTTGATGCCTGGGGCGTGCACCACGGACTGATCGGCCTGCTGTTCAACCTGGCGGTGGCGGTCGCCTGGTCGTTTGCACGGCCGGGCGTGCAGGAGCGAGAATGGACGGCGAGCAGGGGGTACGAAGATGGACGCAGCCACGGCACAAACTGAACTTGCAGCGATAGAGACCGCGCTCGACACCGGCGAGTACAAGCCGGGGCCGTGGGCGGCGTTCCTGCGTGGGGCCAGGCGACTCCCGGCCGCCGAGCGTCGTGAGCTTGCCGAAGATGTGAGCCGCGTTAGCGACAAGCTGCACGGTCGCAGCCCGAGGCGCAAGCTGCCGGTGGCTTTGGCGCTGGCCGGCGAGCTGCTGGCGACGGCGGTGGCGGTGGGGTTGTGCCGCTGGGGGCTGGAGCAGTCCTCGGCTGTCGCCGTGGTGATCGCGGCGGCGGTACTGATCGGATCCCTGCAGCCCCTTGTAAAAGTCGGCACGGGCCTGCTGCTGGGCGTGCGTTACTCTTACGCGTTTCTCATGGGCCTGGAACCGCGTTTCAAGATGCGCTACGGCAGCTACCTCGCCGCTGCGCCGGCCGCGCGCGTGCTGCTGCACCTGTCGGGTACGGTTGGTTCGCCCCTGGGGGCCTGGCTGGTCGGTTGCGAGGCGGCAGCGGCGGGGATGTCTACGGTGGCCCTGCTTTGTACCTTGGTGTTCTGGCCGCTGGTGTTAAGCAACGTCGTGATGGCGGTGGCGGCGCTGGCCGGCCGCAGCAAGCTCGGCCCGGTGGTGCTGCGCGACAGCAGCGGTGGTGCCGCTGCCCAGGAACTCAAGGCCGCGCTGGGCGGCTGACCGCGCGCGGATTTCAAAGCCGAGCTTGTCCGAGACGAGCGAGCTCAGGCGGCTACCGGGGCGGGCTGCCAGTCGGCGAGCATATCCGACAGTGACTCGAGCGTTGCCAGCCGCCCTGACAAACGAGCCAGACTATCCATGCGCCGGCGGGCCCGCCGGCCGAGCTTGTCGCGCAGCTCGCGGCCGCGGGTTTCTACCGCGAGGGTGATGGCGGCCGCGCTCAGGCTCGCGGGCAGCGGCAACTCGCTCACTCGGCCGAGGGTCTTGAGTGCCCGCGCCCGGCTGCGCACCATCTGCCGGTGCAAACGCAATTGCAGCTCGCGTACGCGAGCGAGTTTCTCCGAGTTATCGCCTTCCCAGCTCAGCAGGGAGTGCACGCTGCGTCGCCAGCGGGTGCTGAAGCCCACGCGCTGCAGGTTCCAGGCAACGCCCAGTTTCGACAACGACCAGATCAGCCACTTGCTCGGGTCGAACTGTGTCCGTTCAACTCCCGCGCGGTAGTCGCCGGGGAAGGCGTGGTGGTAGTTGTGCCAGCCTTCGCCAAAGGTGACCAGCGCCACCAGCCAGCTGTCGGCGGCCGAAACAGCCGGGTTCCACGGGCGGCGGCGTCCGAGGTGAGCCCAGGAGTTTACGAACCAGGTGCCGTGGTGCACGGCTACCAGCCGCACCACACCAGCCAGCAGCAGGCCTCCCACACCACAGATGGCCCAGGGCAGTACGAAGCCGGTAGTGATGGCCAGCGGTATGTACCAACGATCCTGCCAGGCCAGCATGCGGTCTTCGGCCAGGTGGGTGGGCAGCTCCCCGGTCATGCCCTGGTTGGTGAATAACCAGCCGACGTGTGCGTACCAGAAGCCGCGGCCTATGTTGTAGGGGTCGCGATCCTGGTCGGTGTGGGCGTGGTGGTGCAGGTGGTCGGAGGTCCAGTCGAGAGCTGATCCCTGCCACGCGGCCGAGCCGGCTACGAGCAGTGCCACCTTGAACCAGGGCCGGCATTCGAAGGTGCGGTGCGCCACCAGTCGGTGGTAGCCCACGGTAATCGCCATGGCGCTCGCGATGTACATGCCCAGCGCCAGCGCGACCTCGGCCCAGGTGACGCCGAAGAACCACGCGTAGAGTGGCCACAGCAAGGCGGCTATCGTGGTCGTGCCTATGAACAGTATGGCGGGCCAGTTCAGGGGTGGGTGGGGCTCGGGTGTCTTCGACATGCGCCCAGAATAGCCCCGCAACCTGACGGCCGCCAGCGCTTCCCCTCCCGAATTGGCAGACGCATCCCTAAAGGCAGCAGGCTGCCTTTTGAGTGGCCGCCGCCGGGCCTCTATACTGCGAATTGTCGAGCTTGGAGAGCGTTGCGGGCCTCCAGGAAGAGCGCCGCGGACAGGGGAACAAAGACGATGAGCAAGAACAGGGTACCCGCAGCCGAGGGCTGGTTTACGATGGACGCCGACGAACCGCGCCTGCTGGGCACGCGCGGGGTAGACAGCGGCAGCTATTTTTTCCCGCCATCCATGGCCACTTCGGCAAACCCCGCCCACCCGTTTGAGGAGCGCGAGCCGGTCGAGCTCAGCCGCAGGGGGCGGGTGTGGTCGCTGGCCACCAACCACTACCAGCCGCCCGAGCCCTACATGTCGCCCGAACCGTTTGAGCCATACACAGTGCTGGCCGTCGAGCTCGAGGAAGAAAAGATGGTCATCCTGGGCCAGCTCGCCGACGGTGTTGCCCCCGAGACAGTGAAGGTCGGCGACCCCGTAGAGCTGGTGCTGGGCACTCTCTACGAGGACGACGACAACGAGTACCTGGTCTGGAAGTGGCAGCCGGCCACCGGAGGGAAGGGCTGATGTCGCGCGACGTGGCCGTGCTTGGCGTCGGCATGCACCCCTGGGGAAAGTGGGGGCGCAACTTTGTTGAGTACGGCAAGGTGGCTGCCCGCGACGCGCTGGCCGACGCCGGCTTGCAGTGGAGCGATATCCAGTTCGTGGCCGGTGCCGATACCGTGCGCAACGGCTACCCGGGCTACGTGGCCGGGGCCACCTTTGCCCAGGCGCTGGGTTTTACCGGCAACCAGGCGGCGAGCTGCTACGGCGCCTGCGCCAGCGGTGCCCAGGCCATAGACCTGGCCCGCGCGCAGATACTGTCGGGCAAGTGCGAAGTGGCCCTGGTAATCGGCGCCGACACCACGCCCAAGGGATTTCTCGCGCCCAACAGGGGTGAGCGCGGCGACGACCCCGACTGGCTGCGCTTTCGCCTGCTGGGCGCTACCAATCCCACCTACTTTGCGTTCTACGCCCGCCGCCGCATGGACCTGTACGGATCCACCTCGGCTGATTTTGCCAAGGTGAAGGTGAAGAACTCGCGCCACGGGCTCGAGAACCCGCGCGCCCGCTACCGCAAGGAGGTCACCGAAGAGGAGGTGCTGTCCTCACCGCTGGTGAGCGAGCCGCTGCACCTGCTCGAGATCTGTGCCACCAGCGACGGTGGCGCCGCCATGGTGCTCACCAGCATGGATTACGCCCGCCGCATGACCACCGATCCCGTGCGCGTAGCGGGAGTGGCTACGATAACGCCCACCTATCCGAACACGGTGATCGAGATGCCCAACTTTTCCACCGATTCGGCGCACGGCGTGGCCCTGCCCGGGCGCAGCTTTCGCGATTCTATAGCGGCGGCGGCATACGAGGACGCGGGCATCGGCCCCGACGAGGTCGACACCGCCGAGGTCTACGATCTGTCGACGGCGCTTGAGCTCGACTGGTACGAAAACCTGGGACTGTGCGCGCCCGGCGAGGCCGAGCGCCTGCTCAACGATGGCGACACGACGCTGGGCGGCCGCGTGCCGGTTAACCCCAGCGGTGGCCTGGCCTGCTTTGGCGAGGCCGTGCCGGCCCAGGCCATAGCCCAGGTCTGCGAGCTGACCTGGCAGTTGCGCGGGCAGGCCGATGGCCGCCAGGTGGAGGGCGCGCGCGTGGGCGTGAGCGCCAACCAGGGCCTGTTCGGCCACGGATCCTCGGTGGTTGTCAGGATCTGAAACGGACGTAATCGCGTCAGAGGTCCACGAGGTGACATTCCGGTAGCGGGGGGTCGGTGACCTTTACCCAACGCAGCAGCATCATACCTTCGCTCCGGCCGCCGGCATCGAGCCAGTTGGGGCGCCCGGGGTCAGTGTCGGCCAGCACCATCGTCCATCCCCCGTCCGGGTCGCGGCTGGCCTGCCTGTCGTTCATGGAGACCGTTCGGTAACGGTAGTCGTAGCTTTCGAGCCAGGGGCTGAGCAGGGTAAGACCCCAGTAGGTGAACGGGCTTTTTACCGGCGGGATGCGTATTTCGAGCGCCTTGCCTGGCTCGAGCCTGAACCGGCCCCCGACGTAGTGCATTTCGGCGTTCGAGTGACCGCTTATTTCGCCCTGGTCTTTCTCGGCGTGCGACTTTCCCGACGCGCCCGCCATCTGGTTGACCAGCAGGCCGGTCATTTCGTAGGTCTGCAGGCACATGTTGACTATGGTCAACATGAAATTTCCTGCCCGGTCGAGCGAGCGTGCAAACGAGTCGGCGTCCAGCCTGGGTGGGCCGACCGGGTCGAGCAGGTCCACGGCCATCGACGCGGGTTGCTGGGTGCCACGATCGTGAAAAGTCTCGCGTATGGCCAGGTGGGCCGTGTCGGGGGGTAGTTCCACGTGGTTACCGGCAGTCGCCGGCCCGCCCAGGGTGACCTCGAAGTCGCCGTCGGCCGGCAGGTCAAAAGAGTCGAGATCGTACTGGGCGGTGGTGCCGCCCAGTCGGTCGTTACCACCGAATATGTCGCTGCCGAAGGTGAGCCCCAGGTAGCTGGCACCACCGCGCCGACCGTGCAGCCGGTAGGTGCGTCCGGGGTCGAGTACACAGAAATGGTAGGTGACGTCGGGGTTGTCAGCCATGAGCTTGTTATGCTCGTCCTGGCAGCGGAACAGGACCGGGCGCAGCGGGTCGCCTCGTTCGACCACCCAGTCCAGCACCAGCCGGCTGATGCGAGTGATCCAGCGGTGCCCTTCCACGAGGTCTTCCTCACGGTCGGTAGGTGCGGCCCCGCGCATGATGTCAAAGGCCTGGCGCTGGGTTTTTATCCAGCGGCTGAAGGCCTGTTCGAGATTGTCAGCGTTATCTCTCACTGTGCCTGAATCTAGTGTGTTTGCTGACTTGGGGCCAGCGGTTTACCTGCGCAATCATTTTGACTGGAGGCGTCTCTGGCCTGAGAATACGCGGCCATGTCTGATCTCGAGCTCAACGACATCGACGTCCGTGACCTGGTGGAGTTCATGCAGCGCGATGGACGCCCCCTGGCGTCTGCCTGCAGAGCGATATCCGGCGTCGAACCGGCCAGCTTTCCTGCAGTAACGCCGAAGGGGGGGCACTGCCCCCCCCTCTGCCCCGGTTTGCCACCCCTTCGCTCTGTTTCTCTCCCCCATGTGCACTACAGCATTCCCCCGGATGGGGGTTGCCATACTAGTTTCGCGGGCATGGCACACTACAACGTGCCTTCGCTGGCCAACCTGATCGGCTACAAGCTGGCCGGACGGCGTCGCACGCAACTACGCCGACGCGACCGAGCCTGGCTGGAGCGCTGGGTCAAGGTGGCCGACCAGGTGCTGGCCAAAAAAGACCCGCTGGCAATGGAAATATACGAAAAGTACGACCACCTGGCCATGCCTAACCTCAAGCTCAACGACATCGACGCCCGAGACCTGGTGGCGTTCATGCAGCGGGATGGACGCCCCCTGGCGTCTGCCTGCGGAGCGATATCCGGCGTCGAACCGGCCAGCTCCCAGTAGTAACGCCGAAGGGGGGGCATTGCCCCCCCCTCTGCCCCACTTCCCCCACATGCGCCACGCAGCACTTGCCATGTTCTTTCAGTTTTATGAGCAGATCGATCCCAGGGACTCCTCTTTGAGCATGTTTTTTAGAGGGGACAGGCCACGTTACCCCTCGGACGGGGGGGCAGATTATCAATTTTGAAAAAAATACCCATTTGGGTGGGTGACAAGGCATATGCGTTAGATGTTAATCAATTTTCGTCATGACTACGGACATTTCTGCCACCAGGCAGAACGCAGGAGGGGTACTGCTTATGTTTTGACGGAGGGAGATAGGGGATGATCGCCAAAAGATTAATTGTCGCTTCAGCTTGTGTCGTTATTCCAGTTCTTTTTGCCATGGGAATACCCCTGGTCACCGCCACACCGGCCTCCGCCGGCAGCTGCGATGTACCAACCGGAGGCACTGCCAGCCCCCTGTTCGGGGCGGCTGACTTTGACCAGCCCTATCTGAGGTTCGAGGAGTTCGGCACAGAGAAGCTCGGCGAGCCCTGTACCGACTGCACGCTGGTCTTGCCCATGCCCGACGATATCTCGAACACGGTAGACAGCGAGGCGTTGGACGCCTTCCTGACCCAGAAAATCCACCCGTTTCCTACTCGGGCTACCAACGAGCAGATGAGCAATCCCTGGCAGTCGCTCATCGAGACCATGACCGGCCCGCTCGTGCCCCTGCCGGGCAACACGATGTCGTCTTACGGCGAGGGACGCCCACCGGGAGAAGAGTACGCTCACCAGCGCTGGGACGAGTTTTATCCCCAGACCTTTATGCAATCCGCCCAGGCCGGCTCACGTATGAATCTTGGTCTGCGTGACCGGCTGCAGATGCACGGTTTTGCGGACGAGACCGAATTTGGAAAAAATGGGCTGTACTACCGCGGGTTCGAGGATGGAAGCGGCAGAAACCCTACCACGGCCGGTGTCTTTGCTCAGTTTCACCCCGATATGCCCGTCCAGGAGTACCAGTCGCTGTGGACCTTTGATGGCACTTTGCCTCCCAAGCTGCTGATGACCAGGTACGGCGAGTCAATACTGTTTCGGCATCACAACGCGCTGCCAATTGACGTTTCTGCCAACCAGGGTTTTGGCGTTCACACTATCAGCACCCATGAGCATAACGGGCACAACCCGGCCGAAAGCGACGGTTACGCGGAGGCCTACTTCTTCCCCGGACAGTTCTATGACTATCACTGGCCGATGGTGTTGGCGGGTCACGACAGCATCAACGCCGATGCCAGCGATCCGAGGTCGGCCACGCCCTGTAATCCAGGCGAGATCATGAGCATATCGGTTGCGGGCGAGCATCGGGATGTTGAGTGTCCGGCCGGGGCTTCGATCAAGATCCCGGGCAACTGGCGCGAGACCATGAGCACGCACTGGTTCCACGACCACATGATCGACCACACCGCCCAGAATGTTTACAAGGGCAACGCGTCGATGATGAACTACTACAGCGCCCTGGATCGTGGCAACGAGGCCATCGACGACGGCGTAAACCTGAGGCTGCCAAGCGGCAGCCACCTGAGCTGGGGCAACCGCGACTACGACATCAACGTTGAGGTGGCGAGCAAGGCCTGGGGACAGGACACCTCGGGCGGTTTCGAGGGCCAGCTGTGGTTCAATCTTTTTAACGCCGACGGCTTCGTGGGCGACCGCGTGACGGTCAACTGGATGTACAAGCCTTACCTCGACGTACGTGCCCGCAGGTACCGCTTTCGTATCTTGAATGCCGACGTGTCGCGCTTCATGCGTATGGCCATGGTCAAGCTCAATTCAGACGGGAGCTACGAGCGCGTGGGATTTCACATGGTTGCCAACGACGGCAACATACTCGAGCACGCGGTGCCTTTTGACGGCAGCATCGACCTCGACGGTGATGGTGACCTGCAGGAGCACAACGGCATACTTCCCACCCACTCCATAGCCGAGCGTTACGACATCGTGGTAGATTTCAGCCGCTACCAGCCGGGCGACAAGCTGTACATGGTCAACCTGCTCGAGCACAAAACCGGTAAGCGACCAGAGCGGGTTATCTCGCTCGAGGAGATCCTCTCCGGACAGTACGACAACTGCGATACGGCGGTTGGCAAGTTTATGGAGATACGGGTGCACGAGTACTCGGGCACCGACCTGAGCATGGACCCTGCCGACTACGTTGAGGGCAAGAAGTCGATGATTCCGATGCCTCATTTTACAGAAGAAGAAATTGCGAACGCCAGGCACCGCACGTTCCATTTCGGTCGCTCGTCGGGCACCGACAAGGCGCCGTGGACGATCAAGAGCGACGGAGGCATGGGCCTGGGCGCCGATATGAAACGCTTGAGCGCATCGGCGTCCAAGGGGGATGTCGAGATCTGGCACCTGTCTACCGGCGGTGGCTGGAGTCACAACGTGCACGTGCATTTCGAGGAAGGTCGTATTCTCAAGCGCGCCGGTGAAGATCCGCCCATGTGGGAGCAGTATGGGCGCAAGGATGTCTACCGCCTCGGTCGTATGGACGACAGCGGCAGCGATCTCGACTTCATCATTCGCTTCAGGGAGTTCGCCGGCTCGTACATGGAGCACTGCCACAACACCCAGCACGAGGATCACGCCATGCTGCTGCGCTGGGACATCGACAGTGGCGATCTCAAGCCCATGCTGACGCCGATGCCTGACTGGAATGGCTGCGGTTATGACGAGTCGACATTTCTGCCCACCGCCTACACGGGCGACGCCAAGGCAGCGGCTAAGTTTTTCAAAAACTCAAGCGCTGCGTACTTCGAAGACATCGACGATCCAGACGACGTGCCGACGCCCAATGTGACTACAACGACGGTGCCAGCGCCGACAACGACCGTACCCGCGCCGACAACGACCGTACCCGCGCCGACAACGACCGTACCCGCGCCGACAACGACCGTACCCGCGCCGCCGACGACCGTACCCGCGCCGCCGACGACCGTGCCCGCGCCGCCGACGACCGTGCCCGCACCGACAACGACGGTGACGACGTCCACGACGGTTACAACAACAACAATGACGACGACGACGACGACGGTGCCGATCGATCTGCGGGCCGCGAAGCGGGCCATGCGTGACACGCTGAGGGAGCTCCGTCAGCAGCGTAAGGCGGGCACGATCGGAAAGGCCGAGTATCGCGAATTGCGGGAACAGGAGAGAGCTGCCTGGAAGGAACTGAGGCGACTGGCCCGCAAGCAGCGCAAGGACCGTAGCTGATGGGCATGACGGAGGGGATGAAAAAGTGGCCAGGAGGGTGGTCCGGGGTGGCCCGGGCTGCAGTGCTTGGACTGTCGTTCTGCCTGCTGCTGGTAGCGTTGCCCGTGCAGTTGGCTGGCGCCTCGCGTTGGAAGTCTCACTTCCCCAACATCGAGTTGACCAACCACGATGGCGAGAAGCGCATGTTCTACGACGACCTGGTCGCGGGCAAGGTCGTAGCGATCAACTTCATCTACACCAGTTGCCCCAGTTCCTGCCCCGCCGAAACGGCCAAGCTCGCGCAGGTGCAGCAGATCCTGGGTGATACCGTGGGCCGCGACGTGTTTCTCTACTCGATTACTATCGACCCGGAGAACGACACCGTCGAGGTGCTCAAGAACTACCGCGAGAAGTTTAACGCTGGTCCCGGCTGGGAGTTTCTGACCGGCAAGAAGGAGGATATCATCTTGCTGCGCAAGAAGCTCGGGCTGTTTATCGAGGATATACAGGACGACGACAGCGATCATAATCTGAGCTTCATAGCCGGCAACGAGCGCACCGGGCAGTGGGTCAAACGCTCGCCCTACGACAACGCGTCTTCACTGGCCAACCTTATCGGCTACAAGCTGGCCGGACGGCGTCGCACGACCGGGGTGGTCAACTACGCCAACGCGCCCGATGTGCCGGTTTATTCCCGCGGCGAGTACCTGTTTCGCACTCGGTGCACGGCCTGCCATACCATAGGCGGGGGCGACCTGTTGGGCCCGGACCTGTTGGGCGTGGTGGCCCGACGCGACCGCGCCTGGCTGGAGCGCTGGCTCAAGGTGCCCGACCAGATGCTGGCCGAAAAAGACCCGCTGGCAATGGAATTGTACGAAGAGTTCGACCAGCTGGCCATGCCGAACCTCGAGCTCAACGACATCGACGTCGCTGACCTGATGGAGTTCATGCAGCGCGACGGACGCCCCCTGGCGTCTGCCCCCGGAGCGATATCCGGCACCGAACCCATAGCCGCCCTTCAGTAAAACGGTACCCCGTTCAGATGCGTTCGATGACCGTGGCCGTGCCTATGGCGGAGCCGCAGCACATGCTGATCAGCGCGGTCGAGGCGTCGCGGCGTTCGAGTTCGTGCAGGGCAGTGACAATGAGCCGGCTACCGGTGCATCCCACCGGGTGTCCCAGGGCTATGGCACCGCCGTTGACGTTGAGCTTTTCTTCGTCGGCTCCCACCGTGCGCAGCCATGACAACACCACGGCAGCAAAAGCCTCGTTGACTTCGAAGAGGTCGAAGTCGCTTATGCTCATGCCGGTTCGTGCCAACAGCTTTTCGGTCGCCGTAACCGGCCCGTCGAGCAGGAAGTAAGGGTCGGCGCCGGTTACCACCGCAGAGCGTATGCGCGCGCGGGGCCGCAGGCCCTTGTCACGCGCGCCGTCGGCCGACATCCACAGCACGGCAGCCGCGCCGTCGCTTATCTGGCTGCTGTTGCCCGCCGTGTGACGGCCGTCCTCACTCACGGGCGCGAGTGCGGCCAGCCCCTCGGCCGTGCTTTCGCGTATGCCCTGGTCCTGGGTGACCGTGATGGTTCCTTCGAGGGGCTGGCCCTGGTCGTCCACCACGGGGGCCTCAACAGCCAGGATCTCTCGATCGAAACGGCCCTCGTCGCGGGCACGGGCGGCCTTGTGTTGCGAGGCCAGTGCCAGTGCGTCGCAGTCTTCGCGGGTGATTCCGCGGTTGTCTGCTATGCGCTCGGCCGCGGTAAACTGGTCGAGCGGGCTGTCCCAGGGCCAGGGGTCGGTCTGAAAAAACCCCGGGCCGTTGATCGCGTTGGCCCCCAGCCCCACGTGGCTCATGACTTCTACGCCGCAGGCTATGCCCGCGTCGATCTGGCCCGACCCCACCAGTGCCGACACTATATTATTGGCTTGCTGTCCGCTGCCGCACTGCGTGTCGATGGTGGTGCCGGCCACGGTCCAGTCGCTGCCCTGCGACAGCCAGGCGTGGCGCGCGATGTTGTTCGATTGTTCGCCCGCCTGCGTGACGCAGCCGCCGATTATCTGGTCAACGTCGGTGGCCTCGAGGCCGGCCTTCTCGCAGACGGCTGCCTGCACGCGGCCCAGCAGGTCGGCGGCATGCAAGCCGCTCAGCTGACCTCGTCCGCGCTTGCCGCGCGCTATCGGGCTTCTCAACGCTTCTACTATTACTGCTTCGGGCATCGTCGTTATCTCCTGCCGGGCTCGCCGGTATCAGTCCGTTGTCAGTCGGGTTGCCCCAGTATCATTCCGCTGGTGGGCACACCCACGCCGCCGGTGACCAGCACGTGGTCGTTGCGCTCGGGCTGGTTGACCGACTCGCCGCGTATCAAGCGCACGCCCTCGTTGACGCCGTTCATGCCGTGTATGTAGGCTTCGCTCAGTTGCCCGCCGTGGGTGTTGGTGGGAAGCCGCCCGTCGAGTTCGAGGTTGCCGTCGCCCACGAAGGCGCCGGCTTCTCCGCGACGGCAGAAGCCCCAGCTCTCTAACTGCCAGAGCACTATGGGCGTGAAAGCGTCGTAGATGATGGCAGCGTCGATGTCGTCGACTTTCAGTCCTGACTGCTCGTAGACCTGCTTGGCCACGAGGTCGGTCTCGGGCAGGTAGCTGATGCTGGGTCGGTAGAAGCTCGTCATGTTTTCCTGCCCGCGCGTGGCGGCCTCGGCTACACCGCGTATCACGGCCGGTTTCTTTGCGAGATCGCGGGCGCGTTCGGGCGTGGTGACAATGCACGCGCAGCCGCCGTCGCTCTCCTGGCAGCAGTCGAACAATCGTAGGGGTTCAACGATCCAGCGGCTGTCGTGGTGTTCGTCGATGGTGAGTTCTTTCTCGTAGAAGAACGCAGCCGGGTTGTTGACCGCGTGCTTGCGGGTCACGACAGCCACGCGCGCGAGGTCGAGCTCGGTGACGCCGTATTCGTGCATGTAGCGCTGCGTGAACATGGCCACCCAGCTCGCGGGCGTAAGCAGGCCCACCGACATGTACCATCCCCAGTGCACGAGGTCGGCCGTGACGATGCCCTCGCCCACGCCGGCGCTGTAGCGGTGGCCCGAGCGTTCGTTAAATGCGCGGTACACGACCACGTAGTTAGCCACGCCCGTTGCCACGGCCATGGCCGCTTGCTGCATCACGCCGATGGCGGCCCCGCCGCCGTATGGTATGCGGCTGAAGAACGTGAGGTCGCCCAGGCCGACATTCTGCGCCAGTTCCACCTCGTCGGTGGTGTCCATCGTAAAGGTCGTCAGGCCGTCGACCTCGCCGGGGTCCAACCCGCAGTCGTCAAGGGCCGCGCTCACGGCCTCGCAGGCGAGCTGTAGTTCGGAGCGACCCGAGTTCTTGGAGAACTCGGTCTGGCCTATACCCGCTATCGCGGCTTCGTTCTTGAGGGTGGTGGGCATGCTCAGCTGCTCCCCGGCAACGCGACGGTGACCGAACCCGTGACGTGGTCGCCCCAGGAGTTGCTGCCCGCGATCTCGACCGTGACCGTACTTTCTTTTTCGTCGATGGCGCTCACCTGGCCGCTCATCTTCATGGTGTCGCCGGGCAGGTTGGGCGTGCCCAGTTTGATCGACACGCCTTTCATTACCGAGTCGGGCCCGGCCCAGTCGGTGACGTAGCGGCCCACCAGCCCGTTGGTCGTCAGGATGTTCATGAACACGTCCTGCATGCCGGCGGCCTGGGCCTGGCCTTTGTCGTGGTGCACGGGCGTAAAATCGCGCGAGGCCAATGCGCCGCCGATCACCAGCGTGGTGGTGATCTCTATGGGCAGCTCGGGCAGGGCGTCACCCACCTTGAGTTGCGCCAGGGCCAGGGTCGGGTTGGGCATCAGGCTTTCTCCTGCCGGTCGTTGCCGGTTGCTTCGTCGGCCAGGCTCCTGCCCAGCGCGGCCAGTTGCGCCGCCGCCGAGCCGGTGCCCAGCTCTAGCGCCTTGGAGTTCAGAAAATATCGGTATAGCGGGTAGTCGGTGTCCACGCCCATGCCCGCGTGCAGGTGTTGCGTGGCGGAGGCTATTCGCGCGCCGCCCTCGGCCGACCAGTGGCGGGCCACCATCAACTCGCGCGCCGCGTCGCGTCCCTCGGCCAGCAGCCAGGCCGCCCGCCACGCCGTCCAGCGCATGGATTCGAGATCTACGTAGCAGTCGGCCATGCGGTGGTGCACGGCCTGGAAGCTGCCGATGGGTCGGCCGAATTGCTGGCGTTCGCTAACGTAGGCGGCCGTCATTTCAACGGCCTTTTCTGATACGCCGGTCTGAATCGCGCAGCTCACGGCCAGCCCACAGTCGCGCGTTTGGTCGAAGGCTCGTGGCTGCAGGCCACCCAGCAGGTCTTTTTCTAATACCGTCACCGAGTCGAGGCTCACTGTGTAAAGACGCTCGCCGGTGGCGCTGCGCGCGCCGGTGAGCTGCAGGCCCCGGCAAGCGGGGTTGACCAGGAACAGGGCCGTGCTGCTGCCGCCTTCACCGCCGCCGCCCAGGCAGGCCGGCACCAGGAGCAGGTCGCTTATGCCCGCGGCCTGCACCAGCGAAACTTCGCCTGAAAGTGTCCAGCCGCCGTTCGGGTCGGGCGTTGCTGTCAGCGGTGCGCGCCCCTCGCGGGTCCAGGCGCCACGCGCCATGGCCACGGCTACCACGGCCTTTCCTGCGCAGATCCGCGGCAGCCATTCCTTTTTCTGTTCGTTGCTGCCGAAGCTCGAGATGGCAGTGGCCCCCATGGCCAGGGTTGCGAGCGCGGGCACCGGCGCCACGACGCGGCCGAGTTCCTGGGCCAGCACGCAGAGCTCTACCAGCCCGTAGCCCATGCCGCCGTGTTCTTCGGGTATGGCCAGGCCGAGCAGACCGGCGCGGGCGAGGGTGGCCCACAGCTCGCGGTCAAAGTCTTCGCCGGCGGCCTCGAGTTGTTTCAGGCGCTCGTGGTCAACTTCTTTCTCAAGTATTCCGCGCGCCAGTTCGCGCACGGCCTGTTGTTCTTCGTCGAGTTTAAAATCCATTGCCGCTGCCGCCCTCTATCCCGCTCAGTCCATCGGCCTGAAGAACGGCAGCTTGAACTCGTCGTCGACATTTTCGATGCTCGCGCGCACTTTCATTCCTATGTGCACCTTGCCCGGGTCGCAGCCCACCACGTTGGCGACCATGCGCGTGCCCTCGGTGAGTTCTACCAGCGCACAGGTAAACGGGTAGTCGTAGCCGGGAAACTTGGGGTAGTGCATGACCACGTAGCTGTAGACTTCGCCTTCGCCCGAGGCCTCGATGCCTTCCCACTCAAGCGAGCGGCAGTGCTGGCACATTGGGCGTGGGGGGTGGCGCAGCTCGCCGCAGCCTGCGCACTTCTGCACCAGCAGTCGCCCCTCGGCTATGCCGTCCCACCACCACTTGTTGTCGTGGGCCATGGGGGGCCGCAGCCGCGTGGGGGTCGATGATTCTTCGTCGGCAGCGCCGTCAGACGTCGCCGCACCCGGCTGCTCGGCCCGCGCAAACTTGAGCACGCGGAAGGTCTGCCAGCCGACTTCGTCACCCTGCTGGTCACGGTAGACCTCGCGGGTGTTGATGAAGTAGCCTATGCCCAGCGCCGTGGCCTTCTGTTCCGAGATGGCCTCGATGGTGGTGGTCACGAAGATCTCGTCGCCCGGCCTGAGGTAACGCGTGTAGCCCTGCTCGCAGTTGGTGGCTACCACGGCCGGGTAGCCGGCGCCGCCCAGCAAGGAGTGCAGCTCGGTCTGCAGGTTCTGTCGGCCCGCGTCGGGGTCGGCCATCTCGACGCCGCGCAGGCTCCAGGTCTGCATCATCGTGGGTGGCGCTACCAGCCCGCCGTGCACCGACGAGGCCGCAGCAGAGGCGTCGGTGTACACTGGGTTTTCGTCACCCAGCGCTTCGCACCACTGCCGTATCATGGTTTCGTTTACGGGGTAGGGGCCCTGCTCGGGGGGACTGATCTCGCGGCCCACGTAGTCCAGCAGCTTTGCCTCCAGTTCTTCTCTCGAAAGTGACATCGTTACCCTCTACTCGCCGCTCGGCGGGTTCATCGGCGCGGGGTCCTGGGCAGCAGCAGCCCGGCCATGGCGATTATGTCGCGCTGTACTTCGTTGACACCACCGCCGAAGGTGAGCGTGGTCGCGCCGCGGCAGGCCTGCTCCAGCAGGCCGCCGAACAGGCAGCCGGCTTCGCCCGCCCTGAGCGTGCCCGCGCTCCCGGTTATCTCGAGCAAGAGGCGGTAGCATTCCACGAAAAACTCGGTGCCGAGCACCTTGACCGCCGACGCTTCGGCCATGTCGGGGTGGCCCTGGTCGAGCGACCAGGCGGACTTCCAGTTGAGTACCTTTACGGCTTCGAGCTTGGCGTACACTCGCGCGAGCGCGGTCTGCACCCAGGGCTCGTCTATCATGCGGCCGCCCGACGGTGACTCGCTGTCTACGGCCCACTTCCGTACCTCGTCGAATACCCGGTCCGACAGGCCGGGGCAGGCCAGGGTGATGCGTTCGTGGTTGAGCTGGGTGGTGATGAGTTTCCAGCCCTGGTTGACCTCGCCGACTACGTTTTCCAGTGGCACGCGTACGTTATCAAAATAGGTGGCGTTGGTGCGCTCGCCGCCCAGGGTGTTGATGGGCGTAAACTCGAAGCCGGGCGAATCGGCCGGCACCAGTATAATGCTTATGCCCTTGTGGGGCTTGGCGTCGGGATCGGTGCGGCAGGCCATCCACAGGTAGTCGCAGTCGTGCGCGTGGGTGGTGAAGATCTTCTGGCCGTTGATCACCCACTGGTCCCCGTCGCGTACGGCGGTGGTCTTGAGCGAGGCGAGATCGGTACCCGCGCTGGGCTCGGTGTAGCCGATGGCAAACATCAACCGACCCTCGCGTATACCCGGCAGCAGCTCCGCCTTCTGCGCGTCACTGCCGAAGCTCATCAGCGTGGGGCCCACCGTGTTGCAGGCGATGACCGGCAGCGGGGCGCGGGCGCGCCAGGTCTCGTCCCAGAAAATAAACTGCTCAAGCGGCGTGAAGCCCTGGCCGCCGTACTCGGTGGGCCAGCCGACCCCCAGCCAGCCGTCGGCACCCATGCGTTCTACCAGTTCGCGAAACAGCGGCCCGCCGGCCTCCTCGCGCTCGGCTTCCCAGCGCGAGCGAAGCTCGGGCGTAAACATGTCAGCATAATAGTCGCGGATGCGCTGCCGCAGCTGCTTCTGTTCTGTGGAAAGGTCGAGGTACACGGTGTTGGCTTTGCCGCCCCGTTACGAGGCCGCACTGGTGCCTGCCCGGACGCCCCTAAATGACCGAAAAGCCGCGTGGCAAGGGTAGAACACGTTTCAGTGTGAGCTATCACAGGGCCGCCTTCAGTCAACCACGCAAAAAGGGGGAGGCGCCCGGTATCCCCCTGGTGTGTACGGCCTTAAATGCAGGCACCGTCGCGAAAGGGGGCATCGGACGACTCCCCCTTCTGCTCCCTTTCTACTGGGGCGGAGTTGTCTGTCGCGACGCGAGGGGGTATTGCAGGAGTTCTTGTCGAGGGGAGAACTCGTGTCGGATCCGTCAAACATATGTGGGCCGGAGGGGTACAGGCTGCTGTACGACCTCGGCCGCGCGTTCGCAGAATGTCGTAAGATAGACGAACTCGTTGAGCTCGTCGTCGAGCGCTGTCGCGAGGTTTTTCATGCCGAGGGTGTGTCTGTGCTCGCCCTGGATGAGACAGCCGGTGAGCTTTATTTTCCCTGGGCGGTGGCCAGCGACGAGAAGGTAGCGGCGCGGCTCGCTGACCTGCGTTTTGCGGCCGACAAGGGCGTGGCAGGTGCCGTGCTCGAAAGCGGCAAGGCAATTTTCGTGGCCGACGTTGCTTCCGACTCACGCTGGTACTCGGGCATAGACGAGGACTCGGGCCTGGTCACGCATTCGATCCTGGCCGCGCCGCTGGTCTCTCACCGCGGCAACGTCGGCGTACTCGAAGTCATCAATCCCACGCTTGACGGTGGCCGGGGCGAAGATACACAACTCGACGAGAGCCTGCTCTTTCTTGAATCGTTGGCCGGCAGCGTCGCGGTGGCCCTGGAGAATGCCGGTTTCGTAGAAGCGTTGCAGGCTTCGGAGCGAAGCCTGCGCGCGCGGGCCGACCAGCTGCAGCGCGACATAGCCCGGCGCGACCGATTCTTGACCATCGCGGGTAACAGCCGGGCCATGCAGTCGCTGTTTGACGAGATGGAAACCGTCGCGGCGTCGCCCATTACGGTTCTCATCCAGGGTGAGACCGGTACCGGCAAGGAGCTGGTGGCGCGCGCGATTCACAAAGAGGGCGAGCGCGCCGACGGGCCCTTCTTGGCCGTCAACTGCTCGGCTTTTCCCGAAACCCTGCTGGAGAGCCAGCTCTTCGGTCACGCCAGGGGGTCGTTCACCGGTGCTGATCGCGACAAGGCGGGCCTGTTTGAGGCCGCGGCCGGTGGCACGCTGTTTCTCGACGAGGTCGGCGAGATGCCGGCCGCTATGCAACCCAAGCTGCTGCGCGTGCTGCAGGAGGGCGAGATACTGCGCGTGGGCGATACCAAGCCGCGCGACGTTGACGTGCGGGTACTGGCGGCCACCAACCGCGACCTCAAGCACGAGGTCGACGAGGGCCGTTTTCGCGAGGACCTGTACTACCGCCTGGCCGTTTTTCCGCTCACGACACCGCCGCTTCGCGAGCGCCGCGAAGACATTCCGCTCATCGTTGCTACCTTGCTGGAGCGGGTCAGTGAGCGCCACGGCAAGAAGACCGCCGGCCTGGCCGACGAGGTCATGCAGGCGCTGGTCGCAGCCGAGTGGGAGGGCAACGTGCGTGAACTCGAGAACGAGATCGAGCGCGCGGTGGCGCTCACTCCAGCGGGGGAAACGGTGACGCTGGCGCGACTTTCGGCGCGCGTGACCGGGCGCGACACGTCAGTGGCCGGGGCGGGTACGGGGGCTGCCACGGTGGTGGTTGCGGGCGGCGCGGCTGCTTCGCTTCCCCTCAGGGAGGCGCGTCGCGCTTTCGAGATGGATTACGTTGCCCGGGTGTTGCAGAGCAACGATAACAACGTTACGCGTGCCGCCGAGGCCATGGGAATCTCACGGGTGGCGTTACAGAAAAAACTCAAGGACCTCGGTCTGCGCTGACCGCCGGTGTCGGCTCTCGTGCGTTTCAGTCCGCTACCCGCAAGGGTGACATCTGCGAAGGAGCTGTTTCTTGTCGCGCTTTCGGCCGCCCTCTACACGGCCTGCTTTGCACCCTTGCAATGGTACTGGCTCGCCGCGGTGGCGCTGGCGCCGCTGCTGGTCGTGCTACGGTCGGTGTCTCCCGCGCGCGCCGCCCTGCTGGCTGCGGGCTGGAGCCTGCTCGTTTCTGCCGGCGTGGTGGCCGCCTGGCTCATCGCCGCCGCCTCCACTTACTACGCGCAACCACGTCTACTGGGCTGGGCCGTGTTTTTTGTCGGCACCACGGTGACTGCTTCCTGGGCTTACGCTTTGCTGGGCGCGGGCCTGGCCTGGACGGGGAAGCGCGGTCGGTTTGTCTCGATGGTGGTTTGTCTTTTTGGGTTCACTGCGGCTGAGCTGCTCCGAGTGCGCCTGGGGGGAAACCCGGTTGCCCTGATCGGCGTCGCGCTGCCGGCTGACCACGTCCTGGCGCAGGTTGCAGACATTGGTGGCGTGTATGCGGTCGGGTTTGTCGCGGTTGTTTGCAACGTGGCCCTCGTGGAGATAGTCACGCGCCTGCGTGGGAGTGGAACGCGCGGTCCGGCGGTAGCGATGGCCGTCACGGCGGTTCTCATGGTCATGTTAGCGGCTGGGTATGGCCGTTGGCGGTTGGAGTCGCTTGCCGATGGACTGGCCGATAAACCGGAGACGGTGGTGGCGGTGGCGCAGGACAACCTGGATCTCGGCAGCCAGTGGGACGAGCGCCTTTATGGTCGTAACCTTAAGGTTTATCTCCGACTGAGCCGGGAGGTGCTTTCGGGTTCGGCGGCGAGGGTGTTGTTCTGGCCCGAGAGTTCGATGACTTTTTTCCTGGACGAGGAACCCCGATTCGCGCGCTCAATCGCGGCTGTACTCGAACCCGAGGAAGCCCAGCTGGTGGCTGGGGGGCCTCGCCGTGACGGTGACAATACTCGTTATTTCAACAGTGCGTTCCTGCTCGAGCCCTCTGCGCGAGTCACTGGAACCTACGACAAGCAGCGGCTGCTGCCCTTCGCCGAGTACTTTCCGCTCGGTGCCGTCGAACTGCTCAGGCGACGGTTTGCCAGGGTCAGGGAATTCACCCCGGGCGGGCAGGCTGCTCTTCTCCCGACGGCGGCAGGGCAGGCGGGCGTGCTCGTGTGTAACGAGTCCATGTTTCCCCGCTTGGCGACAAACAGAACGCGCGAGGGTGCCGAATACCTAGCGGTGCTTTCAAACGATACGTGGATCGGGCATCGACAATACTCCGAGATGCAGCTTGCAGTCGCGGCGTTCAGGGCAGTTGAACAAAGGCGCTTCGTTGTTCGGGCTTCGACGGCGGGACCGTCGGCTGTTATCGATCCGCTCGGCCGCGTGACCGTGTCCACGGAGATGTTCGAGCGTGAGACTATCGTCGGTCGCATCAGTGCCAGCCGCGAGCTGACACTTTACGCGCGTGGAGGCGACTGGTTCGCAGTATTGTGCGTAGTCCTGTCGTTGTTGGCGGTTGTCGTGGGTCGTCGTCAGGAGTGATCGCGGCCGGTAACCCCTCGTGCGACACCGGCAACAACAAGGCCGATCACCGAACCGGTGACCGTGTTCCAGAACATTCAAGGTTCACGGCAGCCGGGCGTCGCCAGCAAGACGATGGCCAGGGGCATCATCATCAACAGTCCGCACAGCGGTCCCCTCAGGTACCAGGCTCGTGGCCAGGTGCTGATGCCCACGAGTAGGCCGATAGAACAGCGCGCGAGGTAGAATCCCCACACCGCCAACGAGCCGTTGATCGTGACGGCGTCGAACTTGTAGGGTATGGGGCCGTGCAGGAAGGCCGGCACCGCGCCGGCTGCGACACCAACAATCGCACACAGTAGGAGATAGTTTATGTTCACGTGAGTGGCCCGCGGGAAGTGGCCGGGTTACTGGGGGCAGCTACCGTTGGCCAGGGCATCGTCGAACAAGTCACAGTCCTGGTCAAGCCCGTCAGCCGCGTTAAGCAGGCCACAGACCTGGCACAATGTGTTCTCGCTGATACATTGTTCCATTCCGCCTGTCGTCGGGTCCTGGCCGCAAACGCCGGGGAACAGGGTAGATACTGGTACCTGCAGTTGGCATTCGTCGTTCGCGACCGCCCTGGCTACTTTCCCCGGGCCCTTGGCTATGGCGCGCGATGTTCTCACCGTGCTCATACACTCGGCCAGCTGATCCGAGGATCTTATATTGTCGGCCAGGCCACGTTTTTTGCACTTGGTGAACGTCGCCGGTGCTCTTTTAAGGATCTTGCTGAGCTGCTTATGGACATTCGTCCGGCACTTACCCGCGCCGATGCTGTCCCACTCCCGCATCAGGTCACCGAACATTGATTCACTGAGCCTGTACTGTGAAGCGACCCCCGCCGTGTTGATTTCATTGGCACTGGTGAAGCCAAAATCAGGCGCCTGCGCGCAATATCTCTCTGCATCGGTTACATTCTTGTTAAACGTTTTTGAAAGAATGGCCTTGGCGTCCAGCGTAGCGCACGCGGTTATGTCTGTAACATTGCCTTCCCCTGCACTCTCCATGCAGGTTTTCTCAACCTTGGCCTGGGCCTTGACGACTTTGGGCACTGCCTTCTGGTTCATCTTTACGATGCACCTGGCCTGCTGTTTGTTCTGCAGGTTTTCGGTTTCGCAGGTCGACGAGCAACCGTCACCGTTGTCGTTGTTGCCATCGTCGCACTCCCCGGGCGAGGGAGTTCCGTCCCCGCAGGGGGTCTCGGCAGTACAAGCATCGCCCCTGCCGTCGTCGTTGTCGTCTTGCTGGTCGCGATTGGATACTTCGATGCAATTATCCGAGGCATCGACGACGCCATCGCCGTCGAAATCACCGGACACGACCATTATCAATTGCTCCTGGCAGGTAGAATCAGGCGGGCAGTCGGAGTCGTCCTGGCAAACTCCATGATCTCGCTGGCACAGGCTGTCGTTGTCGACTTCCACGCAGTGCCAATCGGTCGGGCAGTCATCGCCGGTGTTGCAACTGTCACCATAGTTCAGGCATCGTCCGGCAGGCGTAGCCATGGCTACGCCTGCGTTACCGTTGCCGCTGGCACCGGAGAAAGGATTGCCGGCACTCGGATCAACGGTGGCGACGGTGTTCGTCGTCCCGGTGCAGAAATCAAACACCTGCAGCACTATGCCAGTGGTGTCGCCGTCGCCGTCGAGGTCTACGTTTATGCCCTGCTCGTCTTCCTTGGTCAGGAAACGTACGAGCGAGCCGCTCACTTCGAAGGGCAGCCTCGGGTCACACTCCATGAAATCACATTTCGTTACGGCCTGGCCCGTGTTGACCAGTGTGCCCGAGATGGCGTCGTAAACGTGCATCACGTGGTCGCTGGTGTCGATGTCGGTATTTCCGCTTTCGGCGCCGCCATTGAGGTTCGTGTTGCCCTGGCCGGATTCCGAAACCGCGGCGGCTACCAGTTGCAGGGAAACCTCTGGGTCGCACGCGCTTGCAGCTTCTCCCAGGACGATGGCGTCAGCATCGATGCCCAGGGTGGTAACGCCAGGTGGGAGGACGCTGCTGTCCAGGAGTACGACAGCCTTGTCGTCGGTGTCGGAGTCTCCAGATCCTCCGTTCAGGTTAGTTCCCTCGTCGCTTTCACGGGTCAGCCAGGTGGCTACCTGTCCCGAGGCACGAAGAGATTCTGGTTTTGCCGAGCGTCCGCTGCCGTACCACCAGCCGTTGCCGGTTGAAACAGTTGGACAGGTAATTCCGGCAACACCGGCTACCCCTGAAGGATCGGGGATAATCATGACCACGCTATCCCGGGCGTCACCGTCTCCGTTAAGGTCAATAGCAGCGCCGCTTGAGGCGAGAAGAGTTTCATCGACCACTGCAGCGAGTAACCTGGTAGTCATCGCGACGTTAGTTGCCGTGCAGCCAAGCGAAATTGAAGTGGCTGGACCTGACCACAGGGACAGCAGGGAATCATCACTGTCGCCATCCAGGTTGACGTCTCCCTCCGCGGGAAAGCAGGGGCTGAACGTTCTCGTCATTTCGGGGGTGAGGTAGGCGATCATTCCCTGCGAGGCCGAGGCAAGGTGCGAAATACCTATAATTTCGGTCGTGGCACCATCGGGCTCGAATACCTGCAGCACGATATCGTTTGACTCCAGGTCACCGTCAAGGTCGTCGAGGGAGTGGCCCGAGTAAACGGTTAACTGGCCGGTATCTGGTTCTGCCCAGGCGACGACCTGTCCGGTATCGGCGATTACGGGTTTTCCCGCCAGGAAGTGGCCGGACTGGGAAGGGTTCGTCGGGTCCGCGTTAATCAACCTGGTCGTATTTGCCACGAGGTCACGAAGGTATAGGTCTTCTCCGAGATTGACATCGGACATGGCCGGACCGGCGAGGTTGGTTGCGTCGGAGACAAAAATGACACTGCGATTATTGCCGGCTATCGATGGAGCGAGGCAGTCGGCGTTCGAACTTCGGCCGGCGCTGTTTGTGCTGGCCAGGACCATTGCCTGCTCCCTGGTGTTGTAGACAAAAACATTCCTGTGGCCGGTGCATCTTGCGTTTTGCCCCGGGCAATCAGCGTTGCTACTGCAGGGAGATCCGTCGTTTACTCCACCCAGGCAGGTCGGGTCGTATTCTACGCCTGGCACAAGGTCGATCGCGTCGCTGGTGAAGACGACCCGCAGGCCATCAGGAGATACCCGGGGTTCGCTGCTGTCGCCGTTGGCGGCCTGGCCGTCCTCCGTTCTGCTCACCAGTACAAGCGAAGTGCTACCCGGCGTGTCGAAGACCCCGTCGCCGTCGGAGTCCCTGTCGTAGAGATACACGTCTGATTTGCCGTTGTTGTCTTCGTCGACCAGCGCCGCATCACTCCTGAACGTAATGTAGCGCCCATCTCGACCGACGCTTGCAGAGTCACTGGACCTGTTTGTCCCTCCATTAGTGAGCTGGACGATGGAGCCAAGAGCTTCCTGGCCGCGATTATAATCTACAAAGAATATATCGGTGACGTTGTTAGTGTCTTGAGTGCCGTTGTCCAGGTCCGTGGAAATACTCTGGAAAACTATGGTCCCTCCATTTTCCGATATGACGGGCGCGCTGCTGTCGCCGTTCCCTGGGTCGAAGAATGCAGGAGAAATCGAAACCATCCTGTTGAGGACCGAAGGTTCGTTGTAGAAGCAGTCCCCCGACTGGTCCACGGCGGGCCCGCGATCTGCGAGGTAAACCTGCCAGGTATTGGTGCCCGAGATGTAGGACGAATCGATATTGGTCGCGCGGCTGGCGTACACGAGGATCCGACCATCACCCGATATCGAAGGCTGAGAGCTGTCATCGTCTGCCGGGTCGCTGTTGTCGGCAACGGTGATCAAAGCGGTAGTGTTGTTTGCCCGGTCGCGAACGAAAATATTACTGAGGCCTTGCGTGGTGTTATCGGAAAGGTTGTCGGCGTAACTGGAGAAAGCGACGTAAAGTCCGCCGAAAGACAGGGAGGGTTCACTGCTGGTATCGTTCGCCGGGTCGTTGAAATTGTTGAGGCTGGCATTCTGCCAGTCCCCCGAGGACTGTTGTAATTCCGAGCTGCCGAAGAATACCAGGCCGTTGCTTACCGCCAGGCTGCGATCGTCTATAAGGTTTCCGACACCTACCGGTATCTGCAGGGGCAGTCCCCCGCTCACGGTTAGGTCTTCGGCTACGATCGGGTCATTGGTGTCGTCCCGCCTGAAAACTCGGAGCATGCTGTCGGCTATGTCGTAGTCACCGTTGCGATCGCAATTGGAAACGTCGCAATCGCCCTCGGCCCACTCGGGCTCGGTCATGGCGACGATATCTCCCTCCAGCGCGATTACCGGCCATGAGAAAGGAGAATCCGTTGCGTATGTAATCGCGCGACCGTCTGTCAAGTTGCTGCCGGTTCGTAGAAGCTCGGCGGTATTCCGGTCACGCAGGAGCAGTACCCTGTCGATCTTGTCGAAGTCGTCGTTGAGTTGATCGTCTTCGACTTCTTCTTCCGTTACAAAAGCATACAGGGTGTCGGTCGAGTAGATACCTTCAAGTGGCGCCGAGCCCGCTATCGACATCCGGAAATTAACGCAGCTTTCGCCCGGCGGGCAGGGATTGTCCAGGTCACATAGGTCTCCGGAAACGGAGCATGCGCCCTTTTCTAGGCCGGCGATCTTGGCCAGCAGGTCTGATTTATCTATGACCACGGCGCCGTTGATGGTCGAGTTGTACCTTCGGTCGCTGAAATCGAAAAGCGGTATGCCGCATGTTCCGCCGTTGATGCACTGGGAAGAATCCGTGCAGGGATCGCCGGGGTTGTCTCCACCTACGCACTTGGCGCTTCCGCAGGTTCCACCACTGCACGTAGTATCCTCGGTGCAGGGGACGTCTTCCAGCAAGGGGGCTACGGCCGAGCAGACGGTGTCACCAGGACTCAGTGGGACCAGGCGTAGAACGGTAACGGGGGCATCGGCCGAGCCGAACAGCGCGATCTCGGTACTGTTTCCCTCGTTGGCCGAAGGTGACAAGACCGGTGGAAGTATAGCTCCCTCCAGCGTGTAGGAGTCTACGAAGTCTTCGTTGGGCAGGACAACCGGGTCTCCAGATCCGGTGTAATTGTCTATCGCACTGGCACCGTTGAGCAGTATCGGGGTCGGCACTTCTCCGTCGATCAATATGTTAGTCCAGTCCACCGGAATCAGAAGGTTGCCGTCCTCGTCGACGGCCATAACCACTTCGTTTTCAGATTCCGTACACGGATCAGTCAGATCGGTAGGGTCTTCGGGGGTGCAGAGTTGGGCAAAGTCATTGGTGTGTGGCAGGCCGACAAAGCTGGGGAACACGTCGTGGTTGGTCACGGCGTTGCAGCTGCCGTCGTCGGTATAAAGCGAATCAACGCAGGCCGCCACGTCGCTGTTTCCGTAATCCGCGCAGTCGGTGCTGATGTTGCTGCAGCTCCAGGTATCGGTAGTCGCGTGTGTCACGACTATACGGGCCGGTCCGGCTAGCGTTAATCCATCCGGGCTGCCGCAGGAACTGTCCGGGCATTCGGTATTGCTGGTGCAGGGGGTTCCGGAGTTAAGTCCTCCAATGCACGATGCCCCGCTGGGAGGCAGCAGGTCGTCGGTATCAGGGTAAACAAAGCGCAGCGCCGAGTTGAGGACCTGGAACTCGATCGTGTCTCCCGAGGTGCCCAGTTCACGGCATTCGCTGGCAACTATGTCACCTCCTGCGCAGGCAGATACGGTAGCCGACAGTGTAGAGCAGTCGTCTGCAAGGACGATGGCCGAAAGCTTGCCGGTGCCTGGGGTATCGACCACGGTTACAACGTAGTCGCCGGCGGTACCGGTAAAGCCTGAAGACGAGAAGTCGCTGGCGGCGTGGCAGCCGCTGTCCAACGACACGCTTACCCAGTCGCCCGGCGTGGCCCATGGCCGGTCGAGTTGGCCCAGTTCTCCCCGGAACACGCGCGTCGTCTGGGGGATCAGGTTGCACGCAGCCTGCGAAATCGTGGGCGCCAGCGCCAGCGCAATCAACAGAACCAGCGCAGCCAGCGCGATGGCACCGCTCGCGCCCGCCCTTTCACCCGGCCGGGAGCGGACAGTAGAAGTAGTTGTGTCTAACAGTCTCAGAACAGACCCCCGGGAACCCACAGTCTCCCAGGAAACAAGACTATCAGGCGGACTATTGCTGACTACCCCCCAAGTGGGTAAAAAACTTTTGCGCTGTCGTTTTGCAGTTGGTCCTTGCATGCTGTTCTCGGTTTTCTCCAAGCTGCAAGTAAGCAACCACCGTGCCAGAGCGGTATGTCCGTGTAAATGAGTCTGAGTCCTTCAATTATACTGGCTGTTTTTGCCGGCTGGGCGGTTGGGGGTGCATCGCCAGTGCTAAGTGTGGAAAGCGCCCAGGGGTTTGTGCGTAAACCCAGGTTGGCGGCTGCGCTGCCGGTTTACTGGGCCTGGTTGCGCGTGGCCCAGCTCGCGTCGCTCTGCCCAGGCGGGGGCCAGGCGTCGCGATCATCGTTCCTGCGCAGGCACTCTGCCAACGACAGCGACTGCTCGCGGCACTGCTCGGCGCTGGGCAGTGGGTCGCCCGTCCAGGACAGTTGCGAGCACAGCGCCAGCGTGCGAGCCAGCGCCGGTAGCGCGTCCAGGCGCCGGGCCTCGTCGATGCTGCGGCGGTACCAGGTGAGCGCCACCTGCCGCCGGCCGCAAAGCTGGTTCCAGCGCCCCACGGCTCGGTAGAGGTCGGGGCGCTCGCGGGCCAGTGCCCGCGTGGCCCTGAGTGCCCGCCTGCAATCTCTTTCCACCGTCCAGCGCGATGGGCTGTCGGCGTGCTCCTGCTCGTTGGCCGTGAGGCCCAGCTCAAACCTTGCCACCGCCAGCGGCGCCGCGTGGTAGGGAGGTAGCGCACCGGCCCGCGAAGCGTCCGCGGCAGACAATTCTATTGAATGGGCAGCCTCGTCGAGATAACCGGCCGCGCACTCGGCCCGCGCTTTCATGGCGTGGCCGAAGGCCAGCAGGTTATCTTCGTGACGGGCGGACAGGTAGCGGTTGGCAGCCTCGATGGCGTCGAAGGGGCGGTCCTGTTGCACGGCCACGTAGAGGGGAATGGCGTCGCGCCAGGAGACGGCAAAGTCGTAGCCGTAAAGATCGACGAGTCGCTTGACCGCGTCGAGCATGCGCGCGCTGTTGCGCCAGTGGCCCTGCCAGGTGGATCGCTCGGCGGCCAGACCGAAGTAGTTGCTGGCGAGCACGAGCTGGCCGTTTTCCATGGCGGTTTCGAGGTCACGCGTGGCGGGCAGCGGGCTGTCGCTCCAGTCTCCCTCGAAGTAGTCGGCAATAAAACGCATGGCCCTGCAGGCAAAGTCGCCGGCAAAGTTATCGTTGGTCAGCAGGTTTTCACCACGCTCGAGCAGCCGGCGCGAGAGTGAGAAGGAGGTGCCCGAAAAGGCCACGAAGCCAGCAGCGTCGGCGTAGAGTTCGGCCGCCCGCTCGACCCCTGCCGCGTTCATGTGCTCGAGTCGTCCGACCACCGAAAGGGCCGCGGTAAACGCCCGCTGTGGGTCGACGTTGACCAGGGCCTGGGCGCGCATGACCTCGGCTTCGAGTCCTTCGAGTTCGGCCGCGCTGGGAGACGCGGATCCGGCCTTGTCGGCGGCCGCGTTGCCGCGCCGACGGCCGAGCGTCAGCCAGGTGCGCGCCAGGGCACCGCCGGCCTGCAGAAGGCCTGCAGTGCCGGTTCGCAGCGAAGAAGAACGACCCCGCCACGCCAGCGAAGCATCGAAGTGCTCTATACACTCGTGATGGTCGCCGGTGTTGAGCAGCGCGAGGCCGATGTTCTTTTCGAGTAGCGCCTTGCGTGCGCGATCGCCACCCTTGCCGTGTTGTTGCAGGTACAGCCGCGACGCTTCGCGAAAATGGGCGAGCGCTTCGGCCGAGGCGGCCGAGCGGGCGGCGTTGTCGCCTGCGCGAAACAGGTAGTACTCGGCCTTGTCGGCTTGTTCGGCCTGGCCCCAGTGAAAAGCCAGCTCGGCTTCGAAGTCGTCGAGCCGTTGCTCGAAAACTTTTTCGATGGCGCCGGCCACGCGCGCGTGCATGTCGCGCCGTCGGCCCTTGAGGAGGGACTGGTACACGGTCTGCTGCGCGACCTGGTGGTGAAAATAGTACTCGCGCTCGGCGGTATCGGCACGCCGGGCAACGCTGCCGGTACGAGAGGACATGCTGCTGCCCACCAGTTGCATGTCCTCGAGGCGGGCGAGGGCGGTGTCGAGCTCGCCCGAGTCCTCGACAGTGCCGAGAAGTAATCGGTGATAAAAATGACGGCCGATCACCGAGGCGGCCTGCAGTATTTCGCGGGCCTGGTCGTCCATCGCGTCCACGCGGGCGAGCACCACGCCCTGCACCGAATCGGGAACGTCTACTTCGTTGATCGCCGCGGTGGTCTGCCAGCCGTCGCGCGCTTGCACGAGGGCGCCCTGGTCGATGAACGACCTGAGTACCTCTTCGACGTAGAAGGGGTTGCCCTCGGCGTTGGCGCGGATTCGTCGGCGCAGGGCTATCGGCAGGCCGGCTGTCCCCAGCAGGCCCGTGACCAGTCGGTCAAGGTCGTTGTCGTCAAGCGGTGAGAGGGCGAGCTGCGAGCTGCGCTTGTGGGTTTTGCTGCCAGTGAGCGCAGCGGCCGAATCTTCGCGGGTAGTTATGATCGTGACCACGGGAGCCCGCTGGCTCGCGGTCAACAGCCCGCCCAGTATTTCGATGCTCGACTGGTCAGCCCAGTGCAGGTCCTCGAGCACGATGACCAGTGGCCGTTGCGCCGACAGTACGGTGGCCAGTCGTGAGAGCGCCAGTTGCAGGCGTTTTCTCAGCGCGTCGCCCGTAGGTGTTGACGAGCCCGGCTGCGACGAGCCCGGCGAGTTTTCGTCGGCGTACTGTATTCCCAGCAGGGTCGCGAACGAGGGCAGCTCGGTTTCGAGTTGGCCATCGCTGCGCTCGAGCGCAGCGCTTAGCAGGGTCAGCGCGTCGTCGTTGCTCTCGTTACCGCTGAGTTGACACCATTTGCGCAGCAGGTCGGCCGCGAGCGCAAAGGGGCGCGAGTTGCCTTGCGATGCCTGGCTTTCGAGCAGCAGGCAGTCCGACAGCGCGGGGTCACTCTTGAACTCTTCGAGCAGGCGCGACTTGCCCAGGCCCGCCTCACCGCTCACGACCGTCACCGAGCCCTCGCCCGCGTGGGCCTGCTTTACTCCCCCGAGCAGGGCGGCGAGTTCCTGGTCGCGGCCGACCAGTGGTGCGCGCAGCTTGCGCCTCCGAAATCCAGCATCGTTGCCTTTACCCGGCGGTCGCAAGGGATCGAGCGCGTAGGCCTGCACGGTCCGGCCCTGTCCCTGCAATGACAACGGTGCAAGCGCGCTCACGCGAAAACGGTCGGACAGTCGGTAGGCGGTCTGCTCTCCGAGGTAGAGTTCGCCCGGCGAGGCCGCGTCCTTGAGCCGGGCAGCGAGGTTGACCGCGTCGCCTATCACCGTGTACTGGCGGCTGTTGTTGCCCCCTACCAAGCCGGCCACGACCAGTCCGCTGTTCATGCCCGCTCGTATGGCGCCGGGTTTGATGGCACCGGGTTTGATGGCACCGGCTCCGTCGTTGTTGAGCAGGCGGGCAAGCGCGGCCGCGGCGCGGGCGGGCGCTTCTTCGAGTCCGTCGGGTGCACCGAACAGGGCCATCATGGTGCGGCCGGTAAACTTGTCCACGTAACCACCCTCGGCCTGTACGGCCAGGGTGAGTACCTGCATCTGCGCGTCGCTGGGCGCGGAAGCCTGGCACAGTTCAGCGAACAGTACGGTCACCTGCCGACGTTCGGGTTGGCGTTGTTGCAGCCGTTGGTGCTGCAAGTGCCCGTCGGCCGTGGACTCGGGTAGCCGGGGCATACCAGCGGGCAGGGTATCGTGGTCGTTGGTTCGGCCAGACGCCAGCAGCGCCGAGCCCTGCGGCGTGTCGTCGGCGGCCTGTGAAAAACTGAAACCCCGGCCTGCCAGTTGGCGGGCCGTTGAGCCAACGAGTACCGAGCCGGTCTCAGCTGCCGCCTCCAGGCGCATGGCCGCTGTCGTGCACTGACCGGCGGGCAGCAGGTCGCCGGTCGGCGTTCGCCCCAGCTGCAACTGTCCAGCCTCGAGGCCTATGTGCAGGCCAGGTCTTTTGCCGCCGGGAAACAGGGGTGCGGATTGTTTTATCCACTCCAGCATCTCGAGGGCGGCGGCCAGCGCATGACGGTTGGCGGACTCGGCCTGTTCGGAATGGGGAAACGCGGCCAGCATGCAGTCGCCGAGAAACTGCAGCGGGGTGCCGCCGTGGGCGTTGGCAATGTCTTCCATGCCAGCAAAACAACCGTTGACCAGCTCGGTTACCTGTTCGGGGTCGAGGTCGCGCGCTGCAAGCGTGAACCCCGAAAGGTCGGCGCAGACAATGGTGGCCTCCAGTTCGATCAGTGTACTACTCCCCTGTGGCGGTCGGCCCGTGTTCCGGGTTCGGCCACGCTCCCGCTAAGAGCGGTATGCGGTAGGCGCGCGCGGCGCAAACCCAGCTTTGCGTTGCTGTTGGCTGTTCGCTTCAGCGGGTGTAGGCGAAACGCAAGTTTTATACGGGGCAGCGGGCGCTTGTCGACTGGCTTCAAGGCTGGTGGCAGGTGGCACGCTGATTGCTTTATCGAGGGTGGGGAAACCGTGTGCAGGCTCCCCCTTCCGGTTCGTCCGTCGCTGGGTTACCGTTCAGCTGGTCCTTGCGGTAGCCACGGCGGACGGGCCGGATTCTTTTTGCCCGCCGCTATATCCTCCGGCCGCTGTCTTTCCAGTGGGGTTCTTTCAGACGGCGCACGTAGAGCTTGCCGCTGTCGGTCCTGGGCAACTCGTCGTGGAACTCGATTCTACGCGGGAGCTTGTAGGCAGCCAGTTTTTCGCGGGCAAAATCGATGAGCTCGGCGGCCAGTTCCGGGCTTCCCTTTGTGCCGGTTCGAGTTTGCACGGCAGCCATTACGGCCTCGCCCCATTCCTGGTCGGGTACGGCGAACACGGCCACGTCGGTCACCTGCGGGTGGGTGATCAGCACCTTTTCGATTTCGGCGGGGTATATGTTCACTCCCCCTGAAATGATGGTGTTTGACAGCCGGTCGCGAAGGAACGCGTAGCCGTCTTCATCGACCAGGCCGATGTCGCCCAGGTGAAAGGTGTGCGCGTCAACGAAGGCCGCGCGCGTCTTGTCGGGGTCACCGTGGTACTCGAACCAGTGGGGGGTGTCGGGGCGGCGACAGTACAGTATGCCTTCTTGGTTGGCGGGCAGGGGCGTTCCCTGCTCGTTGCCTGCGAAGATCTGCCAGCCCTCTACCGTGCGTCCGACGGTGCCCTGCTTGAGCTGCCAGTCGGCCGAGTCGACCAGCGTAACGACGCCGCTTTCGGTGGCGCCCCAGTACTCCAGCAGCAGCGGGCCCCACCAGGCGATCATGCGCTGCTTGCTGGCCGGCGACACCGGGGCGGCGCCGTGCAGCACCGTGACCAGCGGCGTTGGATCGAAGGCCGCGCGCTGCTCGTCGGGCAGGCCGAGCAGGCGCTCGAACATGGTGGGCACGAGGTGGGTGTGGGTCACTTGCTGCTCGCCGACCAGGTCGAAGAAACGCTGCTCGTTCCATCGCGGCATCATGGTCACGGCAGCGCCGTTGAGCAGGTCGTAGACGGCAAACAGCAGCGGTGCCGCGTGGTAAGCAGGCCCGGTGATGAGGTGGCGCCCCCGTCCGTCCATCTGTATGCGTCGTCCGTAGGCCGCGGCCGCCTCCAGCCCCGCGGCCAGCGTAGAAGGGCGATGGCGCTTTACCCCGCGTGGGCGGCCGGTGGTTCCGCTGGTGTAGATCATGGTGCCGCCCATCGGCGAGTCGGGCGGGTAGGGCTGATCGGGGGCGCTGCTGATGGCCCCATCCAGCTCGTCGCCGGCGACCAGCAGGGTGGCTGCGTCAACGCAGCCCGCCGAGGCGGCATCGCGATGTTGCTCGTCGCAGATCACCACGCGCGCGCCGCTGTCGGTCAGCACGTAGTCGATCTCATCGGCCAGCAGGTGATGATTGATGGGAGTCAGCCACAGGCCGGCCAACCAGGAGGCGAGCACAAGCTCGAGGCACTCGCCGCGGTTGAACATGAGCGTGGCCACCCTGTCGCCGGGCTCGAGGCCCAGCTCGCCGCTCAGGAGGCGGGCCATGCGCGTGGCCCTGTCGGCCAGTTCAGCCCAGGAGCGGGTGACCGTCAGGTCGTCGAGCGCGGCCTCGTCGCCGCGCATCCTGGCAAGCTCATACAACAAGGAGGATACGTTCCTTTTATGTTAAAGGTCCCAGGGTAGCTTCGCCAGCCGAGCAACCCCGGTGCTTTAAGGCCCAGGGGGGCCTGGCCCCCTTGTTCAGAGCTCGTTGGCGGAGGCAGCCACGAAGGCTTCGCGCAGTTGTTGGTAGTCGCTGGTGACCGGGAACTGCGGAAAGTCGTCGACCACGTTCTGCGGCGGGCAGAAGAGTATGCCTGCGTCGGCCTCGGTGAGCATGGTGGTGTCGTTGTATGAATCACCGGCCGCCACCACGCGAAAGTTGAGTTCGCGCAGCGCGCGCACGGCGCGTCGCTTGCCGTCGTCCAGGCGCAGGGTGTAGCCCGAGATGCGGCCTTCGGGCTCCACCTCCAGCCGGTGACAGAACAGGCAGGGAAAATCGAGCTGCCGCATCAGCGGCTGCGCAAACTGGTAAAAGGTGTCCGACAGGATGATCACCTGCGCTCGCTCGCGCAGCCAGTCAACGAACTCACCGGCGCCTTCGAGCGGCCCCATGCCGGCTATCACCTCCTGTATCTGCGGGAGGGTGATGCCCTCGCGGTCGAGAATGTCGAGCCGGTAGCGCATGAGTACGTCGTAGTCGGGCTCGTCGCGGGTGGTGCGCCGCAGCTCGTCGATACCGGTGCGCTCGGCAACGTTGATCCAGATTTCGGGCACCAGCACCCCTTCGAGGTCCAGACAGGCGATCATGCGCGCAAGTTAGCCCAGCCGGCGCCAAGGCTCAACGCGGGCCGCGGGCGCACGGTGGCTACAGCTGCCCGCCGCCGTTAGCATTGCCCATTATGGGCACGCTTGACGGCAGGACAGCAGTGGTTACCGGGGCCGGCCGGGGAATAGGCCGAGCCATGGCCGAGGCGCTTGCGGGACACGGTGCCTCGGTGGCGGTGAACGACATCGTGGCCGAGCGCGCCGAAGAAACCGCGGCCTTGATCAACGACGCCGGCGGCCGGGCCTCGGCCTTTGCCGCCGACGTGGGCCAGCACGCGGCCGTGCTGGAGATGGCGGCTGCCGTCGAAAAAGAACTCGGGCCGACCGACCTGCTGGTCAACAACGCGGGCATCCCCGGTACCTTTCCGGCGTTCAAGTTCGTTGACAGCCAACCCTCCGACTGGGAGCCCTTCCTGCGCGTGAACCTCTATGGAGTACTGCACTGCTGCCACGCTTTTGCGCCGGCGATGAAAGAACGGGGATGGGGGCGCGTGGTCACCATCTCGTCGGAGGCCTGGCGCATGGGCACCGACTACGGCATTTCTATGTACGCTGCGGGCAAGGCGGGGGCCATCGGTTTTATGCGCCAACTGGCGAGCGAGCTGGGACCCGACGGTGTTACGGCCAACTGCATATCGTTGGGAGAGCTCGACAACCTGCCGTTGCCCGACGACTACTTTGCGCGTTACCCGGTGCCGCGCGCGGGCAGCGCCGACGACGTGGTGGCATTGCTGCTCTACCTCGTCTCGGACGAGGCCGCGTGGATGACCGGCCAGGTGCTGCCACTCAACGGCGGCCTCTCCTGAAGCGGGATACGCTCCGATCATCTGAAAGCCAACGGGGAAGACCTGGTACTATTAACCTTATTAGAACGTATCCTCCTTCTTGACTGGCCGGTGGGGGGGTGGCCTGTAGTGGGGCATGAAGTTTGGAGTGATTCCGCCTTACGGCATGGCCGCGGTCGAGGATCCAGTGTTCGCGGGCGATTTCTGTCGCGCGGCTGAGCAGGCTGGAATGGAGTCGGTGTGGGTGGTCGAGCACACGGTGATGTGCCCCGACTACACTTCGCGCTACCCCTACGATCGCTCGGGCCGCTCGCCTTTTAACGAGAACGTGGCGCAACCCGACCCGCTGCTCTGGCTGGCCTGGGCTGCCGCTCACACCGAGACCCTGCGCCTGGCCACCGGCGTGATGATACTGCCGCAGCGCAACCCACTCATACTTGCCAAGGAGCTTGCCACGCTTGACCGGTTGTCGGGCGGCCGCCTGGTGGCCGGCTTCGGCGTGGGCTGGGTACGAGAAGAGGCCGAGGCCCTGGGCAGCGACTTCGGTACCCGCGGACGTCGCGCCGACGAGTGCATCGAGGTCATGCGTGAACTCTGGAGCGAAGAAGCAACGGCGTCTTACCACGGCAGTTTCTACGATTTTGACCAGGTGGTGAGCCGTCCGCGTCCGGTGCAGAAAGGCGGTGTACCGCTGGTCATCGGCGGTCACAGCGAGGCGGCCGCGCGCAGGGCCGGTCGTTACGGCGACGGGTTTTTTCCCCTGGGCGTTTCGATGCAGCGCCTGGGCGAGCTGCGCAAGGTCTTGAACGATGCCGCCAAGGTGGCCGGCCGCGACCCGGCCCGCGTGGAGATCACCTGTGTGGGGACGGCCGACCCGGCGCTGTTGTCGGCTTACGCCGAGGCGGGTGTTGATCGCACCGTGGTGGCCTGCCTCGTGCCCGAACTCGACGCCGCGAGCAACGCTATGCAGGCCGCGCTTTCGGCCGCGTGCGAGGCCGGCCTGCCGCTCAACGGTGGCCTGGCCTGAGCCGGCCCTTCAGCCGAACGCTCTTGGCGACACGGTGTTCTTCGGGTTCGGCTTGTCCTCAGCGGCGGCCTGGCTGTAGTCGCCCCAGGGACCGTCGCGATCGGCCACGGCTGCGCCCACGCCGTCGCGGGCGGCGGTTTCGAGAAAGTCGAGCGACTCGGGAATATTGCGCATGTAGCCGTCGAGTATCGGTCCGAGCAACTGCGTGCCGGCCAGGCCCATGTTTTCGTAGGCCTGGTTGACGACCATCTTCATGGCCGCGAGTTGCGCCGGCGGCAGCGTGGCGATCGCGCGGGCCTCGTCCATGACGGTTTTTTCAAGATCGGCAAAGGGCACCGCGCGGTTGATGAGGCCGATTTCGGCCGCCCGGCTGCCCGACAACGGTCTGCCGGTAAGCGCGTGTTCCTTGGCGCGGGTCAGGCCCAGCCGGTAGATCCACATGCCCGTGAGGTAGCAGCCCCACGCGCGCGAGTAGGGTGTGCCGATGCGCGCGTCGTCGCTGGCGATCACCAGGTCGGCGCACAGGGCCATGTCGGAGCCGCCGCCAACACACCAGCCGTGTACCTGCGCGATCACGGGCTTGGGGCTGCGCCACAGGCTCATGAACTTGGGCACGGGTCCGGTGTGCGGGCTGGTCACGCCTATCATGTCGCGGCCTGGGTCCCAGCTGCCGCCTGTGCCCACCAGGCCTTTCCAGGCAGCCATGTTGTCGGCGAAGTCGAAGCCTGCGCAGAAGGCGCGCCCAGCGCCGCGCAACACGATCACGCGCACGTCGGGGTCCGCGTTGGCGCACGCGACGGCCTGTTCGATCTCGTCGGGCATGGGCGGGACGATGGTGTTGAGCTCGTCGGGGCGGTTCAGGGTAATGGCGGCAACAGCCCCTTCGGTTTCGTAGATCAGGCTTTCAAATTTCATGGTGCAGGACTCTGCGGTCAAACTAGCGCCGCGCTTGAGTTGGTGGAAGCGGGCCGCTGGTGCGCTCGCGTCAGTAAAGGAGCGTTGCGGCCGGCCTCTAACCGCCAATTGTAAAATACACGATAAACGGGGTAGTTAGAGAGGTTCAGGTCGACCACCACGGGTCGTTTGCAGGAGGAAACCGGCGTATGCGCAGCGCAAAAGACTTTTTTCAGCCACTGGCCCTCGGCGCGCCCGAGCCGCTGCGCGAGGTGCCGTTTCGTCCCTCGCGGATGATACATTTCTTTGACCCGAGCAACCCTAAGATGGCGGCCAAGGTGCCCGACATCGCGAAAAAGTGCGACGTCGTGCTCGGCAATCTCGAAGACGCGATAGCGGCCGACAACAAGGAAGCCGCCCGCGAAGGCCTGGTCACGATCGGTCGCAACACGGACTTCGGCAACTGCCAGTTGTGGACCCGCATCAACAGCCTCGACTCCCCCTGGGCCCTGGACGACGTCACCCGCCTTGTCGGCGAAATCGGCGACAAACTCGACGTCATAATGATTCCCAAGGTCGAGGGCGCCTGGGACATTCACTACATGGACCGCCTGGTGGCCCAGCTCGAAGCCCGCGCGGGGCTCAAGCGTCCCATATTGTTTCACGCCATACTCGAGACGGCCACCGGTGTGGCCAATGTCGAAGAGATATGCGGAGCCAGCCCACGCATGCAGGGGCTGTCGTTGGGCCCGGCTGATCTTGCCGCTTCCAGGCGGATGAAGACCACGCGCGTGGGCGGAGGACACCCCGGCTATATAGTGAGGGCGGACCCCGACGCGGCCAACGAGGACGCGCCGCGCCCGACCGCGCAGCAAGACCTGTGGCACTACACCATCGCGCGCATGGTCGATGCCTGCGCAGCGCACGGCATACTTCCTTACTACGGGCCCTTCGGGGACATCAAGGACACCGTCGCCTGCGAGGACCAGTTTCGAAACGCCTTTCTCATGGGCTGCGTGGGCGCGTGGAGCCTGCACCCGGTGCAGATTGGGATAGCCCGCAAGGTGTTCAGTCCGCCGGCCGACGAGGTGAAGTGGGCGCGCCGGGTCATCGACGAGATGGGCGACGGCACGGGCGCGGTCATGATAGACGGCAAGATGCAGGACGACGCGACCTTCAAGCAGTGCCAGGTCATGGTCGATCTTGCCCGCTCGCTGGCCGAGGGCGACGAGGAGTTGACCGAGGCCTACGGATTCTGAAGCTATTGCAGCGGGGCTGCTGACGTTGAAATGCGTGGGGGAAAAGGCTAAAAACCCCGTTGCTTTCGAGCGCCGGATTGACTGACCGCTCGACCGACCCTGCGACTGGGCACGACCCAGGAGGTGGTTCTCTGATATGCGTTTTTACGAGTTTGAAACCAAGACAATTCTGGCCAGGCGAGGTATCCCGGTGCCCGAGGGCAGCAGGGCTGCCAACGCCGGGGAGGCAGCTAGTGCTGCCCAGGAACTGGGCGGCGCGGTAATCGTAAAGGCCCAGCTGCTGGTGGGCTCGAAGGCTGGCGCGAGCAGGGCTGACGAATCGCAGGCGGTCGACAGCCCCGAGCAGGCGGCCACCGCCACCGAGGAGCTACTCAAGATCGACGACGGCGGACGCGGCCCCAGGGGCGTACTCGTTGAGAAGGTCCACGCGACCACCGCCGAGTACTCGCTGTCGATAAGCTACGACGGAACGGCCAAGCAGCCGCTTCTGCTCGCAGCCGACATGGCGGGCAATATCGAGGACATCGCCGAGGCGCATCCCGACCGCGTGGTCTCGAGACACTTTTCGGCGCTGGTGCCGTTCTCGGATTACGTCGCCAAGGAAGTAGCCGCGGGCCTGGGCCTGAACGGTTCGGAACTCAACCGCATGGCCGGCGTCATTGCCCGCCTGGCGCGCTTGTTTCTCGACTACGATCTTACCCAGGCCGACATACAGACCCTGGCCCGGCTCGAAGACGGCAGCTTGCTGGCGGTCGATTGTTTTTCGGACATGGAAGTCGAGGCCAAGTATCGGCAGAAAGAACTGCTCGCCGAGTTCGGCGTGGGCGAGGAAGACACCCGCTCGGTGCGCGCGCCCACCGCGTTTGAGCTGGCCGGCAAGAAGATCGACGACGACGACCCGCGTGGCATCATCGGCCCGGTCGTCGAGTTCGGCGGCAACGTGGGGCTGGTCATCGGTGCGGGCGGCGGTTCGCTGACGCTTACCGATGCGGTGCGCAAGGCGGGCGGCGATCCGGCCAACTACGCGGCGATAGGCGGCAACCCCAGCGTGGCCAAGGCCGTGGCACTCACCAAGCTGGTGCTGGGCAAGCCCGGTGTCGACAAGATAGCCGTGATGTCCAACGTGGTGTCCAACACGCGCGCCGACCTCGTGGCCCGCGGCGTCATAAAAGGTGTGATCGAGATGGGCTTCGAGCCCGCCGACAAGATCACTATCTTTCGCGTGCCCGGTGCGTGGGAGGCCGACGCCGTAAAGATCCTGGACAAGTACGGCGTGGAATACTGCGACCGTTCGGTA
>Ga0302123_10000127_pt1 | contig 57281 bp, 46 predicted proteins | sample CB21_321_MG_FD_203109 | JGI IMG/M metagenome (GOLD analysis project Ga0302123, IMG submission 203109) | Marine microbial communities from Western Arctic Ocean, Canada - CB21_32.1 | ecosystem: Environmental > Aquatic > Marine > Oceanic | place: Canada: Western Arctic Ocean | collected 2017-09-28 | reverse complement strand
TTGCCAATGTTGAAGCAAAATCATCTGTTGTAGAACCATCAGCTGTTGTTGTTGCAAATTTAAATTTGTCTAATGATTCATCCCAAAACATTACTGCATTATTGCCTGCTCCACCTCTGTTAATCATTACTCCTGAATTATGTCCTATTGAGCCTGAACTGTTTAAGACAATCATATTGTCTTCTATTGATAAATTTTGTGAATCTATTGTAGATGTTGTACCTTCAACTATAAGGTCGCCTGTAATTCTAGCACTACCAACAACGTCTAATTTAAAATTACCAGGAGTGGCCGTACCTATACCGATTCTGCCGTTAGCTACATCTACCACTAATAAATCTGTATTAAATGCTAGATCCGTAGAACGGGAAAGATTCGATTCTAATAATTCGCCTGCTATCTTTGTTATTGCCATAATACTACATCAATATTTACCATAATATCATATGGTTGATAACTCACACTAAATAATCATTATATGAGCTTATTACCTCTTAATAAAATTGAAAAACTTTCCGAATCTACAGTATTAGTTGAACAAGTTAAATTTAAAAAAAACTCTGTATCGGGTGATGTTATTGATGGCGGAACAATTACAAATTTTACATCAACAGGTATAAAAGACGAGTCAAACGAAACACAAATTATAGTTAAAGATGATCATGTTGAAGTTGTAACAGACTTACACATTAAAGGTACAGTAAAAGTAGAAAACTTACAATATGTACAAGCACAGGTTCCAAAATTAAATGTTACAGAAGCAGTTATGATTAATCATAACGAAGTAATATGGAAAGAATCTTTAGGAAAATCTGTTAGAAAAAGTAATTTAGAAGAGTTAGGAATACTTAAAAGTTTACAAGTTAGAAATAATTTTTATGTTTCCGACGGGCGTGTAGGTATTAATACAACGGCTCCAAGTGCAGACTTTTCAGTTAATGCAAATGGATATGAAATTATTACAACAATGCATGAATCAAATGCATTTGTTGGAACACATACACACGTTGCTTTTGCTATTGGAACAGACAATACACCAAGAGTAACTTGTAAAGCAAATGGTGATGTTGTTGTTGGCTCTGAATCAGGTAAGTCTGTTAAATTAAATGTATATGGTCAATTAGGTATTGGAATAAAGTATCCTCAAGAAAGTTTAGAAGTTGATGGCAATATTAAATTTGCCGAAAGAACATTTGCGGCAGGAGAAAAAGAACCAACAGATGGTAGATGGAATACAGGTTCAATTGTATGGAATGAGAAACCTGGTCTTAATAAACCGGTTGGTTGGGTATGTGTTAAAGGTGGAAAGCCGGGTAACTGGCGTCCTTTCGGATTAATTCAATAAAATTTAAAATTTCCAAATTTGATCGGGCCACTCTTTAGCAACTCGTGTCATTCCAAAACTATGTAGAGTATCTAAAATTTGTTTCTTAGGACGATTGTAAACCTTTCCTCTGCTGTTTGCTTCAATTTGTATCCATGGTTTGTTTGAGAGTATTGTTTCTTTTGCACCTTCCAACACAGGCACTTCAAATCCTTCAACATCTATTTTTATAATATCTACGTTTTGAAAATTATAACTGTCAAGTGTTTGTAAATTAATAGAACCATTATGATCTGTTATATGGTAGGTGCCTGGATTAGTGTCATATTGCATAGAAACTTTTCCAGTTGTATCACCTAAAGCAACTTCATGTACGGTACAATTTTTTAATGTATTAGTATTTTTTTTGAGTTTAGGTAGTATATCGGGATTAGGTTCAAATATTTCAATTTTTTTTACTCTATGGTGCCAATTTAATGTCCAGTCTCCTAAATGTCCACCTATGTCTATTGCAGTTCTTAATGTTTGTGTTGATACGTAAGGCCAAAGCCAATTATAATGGCTAGGAGGGGTAGGCATATTACTCGCCTAATTTGTGTAATCCGTGAACTATAGAAATAATATGACCATTAGATGTGCCATCATTTCCTGGAGGAGCTGAACCAAAAGTTATTTGTTGTCCTGAAACTGAATAGTTTGTTGCTGGTACTTGATAAACACCTCCAACAAAAACTAAAATGTCTGTTGCATTATTTACAGTTTGACTAAATGTTGCACTTGACGAATCATCAATACTTGATCCAGCGCCTGCACCAAACACAGTAGTTGTTCCGTCACCTTGAAATTTATCTATTGTAATTGTTTTTTCTCCAGCCGCGGTTGACATATTGTACCATGCTGAACCAACATAAGATTGATATGTTGAAGTTGTTGTGTTGTAAACTAATTGTCCATTAACACCGGAAGGTCTTTGAGCAGTAGTTACATTTGGAATTGTAACTCCGAAAGCGTTGTTGCCTATTTCTGGATTTTTAACAAATCTACCCATAGTATTATAATCCTATAGTTGAGATTGTTGCGTTGAACTGTGCTGATGAGTCTGGCGCCGCAATAAAAATTGCATCGGTATTGCTTAATATCATTTTTTCTGTGTCTATAATATAAGTGTCTCTAGCTTTAATAGTTAATTGTGAATAAACCAAGTAATTAGAAGTTGGTGTTGTACTACCATCATAACTTGGAACAACATAAACATCTACAGTACCATCACCATCTGTTTTATTAGTAATGTGTATTACTGTAACTGCCGTATCTGCAGATGCAGTATACGCCGCTGATCCTAGACCTGTTCCTACTTGAAAATTTGTTATTGCCATATTTTTTTATCCTAATGCTATCGCTAAAGCCGTAGCCTTACTCTTACTTATCATTTCTCCAGTTGTTAAAAAATCTATTCCGTTTATCTTCACATTTCCACTACCATTAGCATCAATAGTTAAATCATCATTAGATCTTATACTTGTTATAGCATTATCCGATATGGATACTGCATCATTTCCTATTGTTCCTGTTGCTGTAATATTTGTTGTTGCTGTTATGGCTCCGGTTGTTGCTAAAGTTGTTCCGTCAAATGTTAAATTTGCTTCACCAGTTATAGCATTTGCACCTGTTACAGTTGTAACCTGATTGTTTGTTGTACCTGATAATATGGCTCCACTAGCTGTGACATCTACATAATTTTTTGTAGCCGCATCTGAATTTGCTGATGGCTCTGCTACTTGAATTTTTGCTAGTGCTGTATCGGCAATCGTTGTTGCTGTTGATATTGACGAAGTTAATACTGCTTTCCAAACATCGTCGCCCTCGTTCCAGTAGAATGCCGCATTATTAGAACCATCTCGCTCTATCATTATACCAGAGTCGATATCAGCACCTGAGGAATTTCTGTTTAAAAGTAATGAGGAATCTTCAACGCTTAAAGATGATGTATTCAATTCAGTTCGTGTACCATCAACAATTAAATCACCCATAACTCTTGTTGATTTTGAGTCTAGAAATACGGTATTTGTACCACCAGCACCAATCCCGGTTTTTATAGTATAATCACTTGATGTACGTAAAGTCTTTGCCATTTGCTATTATTTATATAAAGAAAGGAGGAGCGTTGAACTCCCCCTTCTTATTCTTATAAGCACGTGTCTAGTGACTATTACTCAGCTACTATATCTATATTACCTTTACCTGATGCAATTGAACCCGCGATATCAGTTCCTAATGTGTAAGGAACTGTACCTGTGGCACCTGCCCCAGTTACATAGTGTACTGTACTATTGTAGAATTTTTCTACATAAGCCACAGTAGAGTCATCTAATGTGATTTGTACACAGAATTGGTTTGATGTATTAAGTAGTGAAGCTGGTGCTACTGCTTTTAATTCATAAACGCCTTCAGATGAATCTTCTAAGTGAATCTTGAATAATTTTGATCCTCTTTGAGATACAACGTATGCTGTTGTTGAACTAACTAAAGATCCACCACTTGGTCGATATCCAGTTACTGCAATTTTACCAGAAAGGTCACCACCGAATGCGCCTGAGGCACCCGACATTTTTGATTTCTTGATTGGTCTTCCCATTTGTTTTCTCCTGTTCAGAGCCTAATGTGAGTTCTACTCACTACGCGGTTAATTCCGCATAAGTCTCTACTTGTTGTAGAGCTCTGTTTGAACTGTATGTATTTATGATTTTAGCAAGGTAAAGAGTGGAGTAAAATTAGTAGTAGTTACACCACTCTTTCCGGTTAACGTATATTAAGATTTATATTATTTTCTATTGTAGATATGATATAAAATCCATACTGCTACTAAACCAATCAACCCTTGATCAGAAAAGCCTTGTAGTACACCCTGAATATTTCCTATTACAGAAACATTTGGCCAGAATGGTACATTTTGACCTTTGAAAAGAATTTCTAAAACAATTCCTAACGCTATAAGTGAAACACCTACATCAGCTAAAGATTTTGCCCATCCTTTTATTTTCATTGCGATATCCATATTGAGGACCTCCCTTTGATTAAAGTTCCTTAAGGAACTTAGAATTATTTAGAAGTATAATCTACAAGTAAAACTATACTATTTGGTTTATGAAGAGTATGAATACGAAAATATTTTTTTATATATGTATAGAAAGAAAATATAGTCACAAAAAAAGGCGACATAAAGCCGCCTTTCTTTGAAAATAAAATAAGCCTGGGCTTATTTGAATTTTAAGTTTCCTGAAGTGATCGCTACTTTTCCAACGTAATCAGCCGCATTACCAAGAGATGATGCAGTGTTTGTTAACTCTACATAGCCATATCTTGTTAAGAAGCCAACAACTGGTTCGAAAGTTGCAGGATCAAGTACAACGCCTGAAGACATTAAAGGAATGTAAGGACAATAAAACGCTGGTGCGTCTGCCTCACTTGCTCCTTTATAGCCAACTAAAACGTCGGTTGCGTCCACGGCATATGCGTCAACGTATACTCTCATAGAAGCATTTAACGTACCAACAAATTTAGTGTTAGTAGGTGCTTCGAAAGTACCTTCAGTTGATCTAGCAAATGCTGATGTTGTAGCAGATTGAAGAATAGTTAAAGCAGTTGGAGAAACTACTGACCAGTTTCCAGCTCCTCTTCTAGTTCTTGTAGCAATCTGGTTAGCAACTCTGTTGATTAACACAGCCAAAGCCGCGTGTTCGTCACCAACGAATGTTGCAGTACCTGATACAGCCGCTTGGTCAAAAGTTTCAGTAGCTGTTCCAGCCAATGTTCTTAATGATCCAATAACTTCTTGGTCGATCTCAGCCGTAATTTCTTGAGCTAATGCCGCCATGATTTCTGCTTCTACATCTATACCTTGTTGTGCTTGAGCATCTTGAGCCGCTTCAAAAGTCCATCTAGCTGATAGTTTTCTAGATTTCGCTTCTACCGGTTGTTTCAAGATCTGGATTGAAAGTCTGTTTCCAGCCGTACCCTCTTTAGCCGCTGTTGTAGCCGCCTTAGGTGTACTTTCATTTTCATTACCAGAGTAAGCTCTTGCAATTTTGAATGGAGATAATGCTTCTTCACCTGCTGTCGTGTTCGACGCAACTGTGTCTGCATATCTTATTCTTAGTGTGTGAATCTGTCCAACCGGACCAGTCATTGGTTGTACACCAACGATCTCGTTCGCTATAACAGTAGGCATAACCCTACGTATTACTGGAAGAATCACTCTGTTTAGAGTAGCAACGTTACCGGCAGATGTAGCACCTGCAGTAGCTTGTTCTGACAAGTATCTTTTAGTATTTTCTAAAATAACACCCATCACTTTTTTCTTGTTGCCGTCTAAACCTTCAGTTAGGGCTGATTTAGTTTCGCCCCATTTAGATTCAAATATTTCTGACATTTGTATCTTTCCCCTTTAGTTTATAATTATATACCCGCCAAGTGACGAATATCTGTTAAATCAGCATCTTCTCTAACGTTACGTCCACCTTTTGCTTCTGTCATAACTTTTGGAGTTTTAACAGTTGCTACTGGTGTATCGTTCATAACGTGTGGTAGATACTTGTTAAATGAAGCTTCAAGTTTAGCTGTTGAAACTGATTCCAACAATTGACTCATTACTTCACTTTTCTCTTTGCCCAATGGTTTGAGCATCTCAGCCATCTTTTCCTTGCGTTCCATCAAATCTGCTTGTTTTTTAGACTTCGCATTAATTGATTCAATCACCGCTTCTTTTTCATTGACAGCCTTCTCCGCGTCTGCTAATTTTAGAGTTGTTTCATCAACAACTTTCAAAAGTTTGCTAGTTTCAGATTTCTCATTTAAGTAAGATGCCTGATACTCGCTCGCAAATGCTTCGAATATTTTTTTGCCGAAGTTGACAGTTCTTGCTTTTGTGATGTCTTCTTTTAACGTGCTTAATTCTTCAGCAAGTTTTTTATTCACAGCAGATTCTACAACTTTAGCAGATTTAGTTATGAAAGCTTCTTTCATCTTAGCCATTTGTTTTTTGGCTTCGGCTACTAGTTTAACTTTCGTTTCCACAACGCCTTTTTTGTCTTCATGGAATTCTTTGATTTCTTTTGCAAGAGCGTTTACTACAAACTCTTCCATTTTACCAAAGTTTTCATGAACACCTTTACGGTCGCCATGTAGTTCTTTTAACTCTTCTGACAATTTAGTAAGAACGAATTCTTCTAATTTGGCAGAGTGTGAGCCTACGTTTTCTTTGTAGGATATTTTTTCTTGTGCAAGTGCTTTTCTATCTTCTATAAATTTAGAGATTTCTTCGCTTAACTTTTCAGACATCATTTTATCGATTGCTTCGATCATGTTGCCTTTATCGTGTTCGTATCTTTTAGCAAATTCTTCTCTTAATTCAGCACCTATTGTTTCTTTATTTTCTTTGATTTTCGATTCCCAAGCTTCTTGGATGCTTTTATTAACATCTTCTGAAATTGCTCCAGACTCTACTAGTTTTGATATATCAAACATTATTTTAGGTCCTTTATTATATTGGTTAATGCCTCTTTGAGGTATTTTTGTGCTTTTGCGTCATTTCTAACTTCAGCCGCCAGTCCCTTCGCCTTTAATCCACCTTTTGTGTTTAAAAGATGTTCATAAATTGGCGTTGGATAAGCACCCGGTGCCGAAGGTTGGGCCACAACATCAACTGTTATGATCTCAAAGTCTGAAACTTCGCCGTTACCGTACTCTGACATATTGCCAGAGCCACGAGAACTAACTCCAAGTTTCACACCTGATTCCAACATTGTCTTGACAAGTTGGCCCATCGGTGTTGGCAAAACTTTCATTTTGCCGTATCCATTTGGTCCGTCCATCCACATTTCTGTAATCATGTGAGACACACGGTCCAAATTAATTTTTAAATCGTCTGGATGATCTACTTCTCCTAGAACAGAATAACCAGAACTAATCTGGTCATTAAGAGTTTTTACTGCTTTTCCTATTTCATTAACAGGATAAACTCTTTCATTAGCATTTTTAATCCCACCTTGAATACAAATGCCTTTCATAAACAAATCTTTGCCTTCTTTTCCTTCGTGCAAGACCTGTATTCTGGCTTGATTAAATGATAACTCTTCTCTAAGATATACTGACATCTGACAATCCCTTTTTTGTTAAATCAACAACTGCTAACAATTACTTGCCGGCTACTGGTGATTTCGCAGATTTATCTGAACCATCTTTTGAATCAGCTTTCTCTTGCTTCTTAAATGAAGTAGATTTAGCTTTTCCACCTGTGTTCTCAAAATCGCCTGCTATTTTGCCTGCTGTTGGTGCCGCTCTTCCTGTGTCGTCTGCGCCTGAACCTGTTTTAACAGGAGTTCCGCCGCCTTTGGCTCCACCTTTACTTGCAACTGGTGATTTTGCACTTTTATCATCTCCGCCACTCATGTCGCCTTTAACTGGATTTTTATATTCTTTCACAGTTTCTTTTGTTTCTTTAGCGTCTTTGGCTTCAAATGGTAATGGTTGTGCAGTTGTTTCAGCTGGGACAACTGGTGCTAAAGCATTTTCTTCTGCTTCTCCACCGTTTTTGTCATTCATCATTGCTTCGAATTCTGCTTTAAGTTCGTCTAAAGCGTTTTCTAAATCAACAACTCTGTCTTCAACTTCGCCTTCTTCACCGTTTTCACCGTTTTCAGAATCAACATCCATGTCAGTTGCCATATCGTCGGCCGCCGCATCGCCTTCACCGTCTTGGTCAGCTGAAATATCTTTGATTAATTCATCAGTAGCGTCGCCACCAACTTCTTCAATCGTTTCTTCAGATGATTTTTGAGGTGCAACCTGAGTAGGTGCTGTTTTAGTAAAAACACCTTCATCTTTAATTTTTTCTTCTGCAGGTTTGTCGTCAGTTTCTTTAACTGCTTCTTTAGTGTCTTCAGCTTTGTCTTCAACTTTTTCAGCTACTACTTCTTCTGTAGCTTCTGTTTTGCTGTCTTCTTTAGTTTCTTCTTTAGTTTCTTCTTTAGTTTCTGTTGTAACAGTTTCTTGAGCTACTGGCGTTTCCGCTGTTGCTTCTGAGTCTGCTAAACCTTCGTAGATGTCTCTAGACTTTTCTACTACTATTTCATGAAATAATTGTTCTGCTTTGTCAGTTTCTTCATTGACTAAAAGCTCTAACAACGATTCAAATTTATTTTGTTTTTCGTTTGACATTTGCACGTGCTCCTTTATTGTGGCAAGTTTACTTATAAGTGTTTGTATTTACGTTTAAAACACAAAAGGTGCCTATATTTGGTGAAAAACCAATCTTTTGGTTATTTTTTTATTGTGATGTTGAATTTAGCTAAAAAATCGGGGGTTATAATAGTAGATAAGTTGTCTTGCCACAATAAATCTTTAGGAGCAAACCAATCTTTAGGTATTATACGAATAAATTTTGCATCTTTAAAATCTAGTAGGCACCTCTTCGTTTGACTCATCCAGTTGCCATAGAAAGTTGCTTCTTCTGTGCCTTTTTTATAGTTACGAGTATCTTTAAACAAATTATTAAATTTATTCAATGATCCACCGTTAACGTTAAACCCTTTATAATCAAATCCTAACATATAAATTTCTGTAAAGCCTTGCTCCAGTGCTAATCTCAATGCTGTTGGCCCAGAACTCCAACCTAAGCTAGGTTTAAACCATTGTACATGATCTAATATTTTTTGATTTTTGTCGTATTGCACATTATAATTTGAATACACTTTATTATGTACAACATATTCGGTCTCACCAATCTCTAACATCATTTTAGGATCTACAGCAACCAAAAAATCTGGTCGCTCAGTTCTATATACACCGTTACAGGCAAACACTGTACCGTGTTTTTTTAAGTCTTCTATTTGGATTCCTTTTCGGGATTCGCCATTTCCTAATACAAAGGCTGTATTAGACATTATATCGCTAAATCGTCTGTCTCTGCCGGTTGTCCGTACATCTTTTGTACAAATACGGCTTCGTCTTTTTGTTGTGAATCGTGTTCTTCTGAAGCTAATCTCATTGAATTAATATCAGAAAGTGTAAGTCTTGTTTTTCTTGTGTCGTCTTTATCTAATATGGAGATATCCTGATCAGGATCGTAAGTTTTATCTTGCTCAAACCCGTCTTCTCCGTATGTAAAAAATTCGTTCAGTTTCATATTCGTATTTAACCTTAAATCTGTCCGCCGCCACCTGAGCCACCTGGTATAGTTCCACCACCTCCTGGTGTTGTTCCTGGTCCTCCTGGGTTTGGTGTTCCTGGTGCTGGTACTTCTGGGTCAGCTGTTGGCTCTTCAAATTGGTCTAGATCTGAAGTAATGCCCGATTGTGAAACTCCGCCACCTCTTAATTGTGACTGTTTACTTTGTTTACCTTTAGGTATAGCATTTTCTTCTGCCCAAAGATCGGCATTTCTTGCCATTTCTTCTTCACTTAATCCTAAATATCTTTTTAACGCAAATCTTTTTGACATATATGGTAGTTCTGCTACCTGTGTAAATGTACCTACCCTACTTTGATCCATTTCAGTTTGTCTATAAGCCGCAAAGTTTTGTGGTGGGTTAAGTTTTAGTTCAAACATACCGTTGTCAATGTTGTAACCTTTACTTTTAATCCATAATTTAAATTCTGAATCAAATGTTTCCTTTAACATTGATTGTAATCTTGCACAATACTTGTTAAATCTTAATTCCTGTATGTAAGCAGTTCCAACTCTACCATCATTGTATTGTTGTCCACCATCTTCTGCGCCTGTTGGCAAATATGAACTTGGAATTCTTAATCCTCTAAACAATTTGTTTGTAAAAAATCTTAAATCGTCTATTTCACCTAAATTAGTACCACCCGGTAGTGTATCAACTTTAGATCCTCTTCCTTCTGCTGTTTGCGGAAAGAAATAATCCTCATTAATGCTCATAGGGTTATATGTTGCATCAATATAGTTGACACCACCTGATGTGCTTGGAATTCTTCTTTGATTAATTTCGTTTTTAACTCTCTCAACGAATTGCATAGCCAAGTGTGTTGGCATATTACCTACGTCGATATAAAATACCCTTCTTTCAGGTGCTCTTTGAACCCTGTAAATGATAATTGCATCTTCTAATAATTCTTTTTGTTTGTAAACTTTGAAAACTTGTTCTAATACTGATTGTCCAAAAGGAAATAAGTTATCTAACCCATCTGACATTGACATATGGATAACGTTTTCTGCACCAATGGCATATTGATTCATTGTTCTATAAAATCTACCACCTGTTGCTCCAGCAAATCCTGACATATCAGATCCTCTACCAGCACCTGCATAACTTTGTGAGTACGCCGCAGTACCGCCACCTGTAGTTCCGCTACCACCAAATGTTTGATTTGGTGTTATTGACGTTACAGATAATTTTTGTAAGTTTGGATTAATATCTCTAATAACATATTGTTCAGGTTTTTTACCCTCGGATTCGTTTACAATAATTCTATCTATTTTTGAAGCATCCATGTACAACCATTTTAATGTTTCTGGATCTCTTACAAAGAAACAATCTCCATATTTTAAAGCGTTTCTAAAAATTCTAAAAATTCTTTTTGAGAATTGGTTGGCGCTGGTCCACTGTTGTAATGCTTTCTTTAAAAGTTTTACTTCATGTTCAGTTGTTTCATCTTTAAAAACTAAATCAAAAGGTGTTTCATTTTCTGTATTAGATTGTGTAGAAAATTCTGCAAGAATATCTAGTGCCGCATTAATTTCTGAATCTGAATCCATTTGATCATATTGAAAATATCTTTGAATTCTGTTAGGGTGTCCTGTATATACATCAGGTAGATATGATGAATAGTTTCTTTTTGCAAAGTTTGGTACTTTTTCACCAGATATTGGCGATAAGTTTGCGTCTCTAAAATATTTTTTCCAAGCCATAATTTATTTTACACTTTTTTGTAGCAAATAACAAGTCATTTATGCTGAAAGTATTTGCCCAGTTTGAGTTTTTTGTACTCTGAGCGTTCCTTCCGTAGATCTTGCAATTTTGCCGTTAACCCCTACAAGCATATTTACGCCATCTACCATGTTTGTTAGCTTTTTATTTGCAGTGTTTAATTCTGTTACCATGTTAGTCATCTTAAGTTCTAATGGTTTAAAGTTTAGTGCAGAATTAAGATTAGCATTTGACGTAACTGAACTTCCTACGTTTGGTGTTACTATTTCCGGTCCTCGTTCACCTGTAAGATATGGAACACCTGCAGACATATTACCACCAATAGATTTTTCACCACCGAACATTCCACCAACAGCTGATCCGGCCATATTTCCTAGTGTTGCACCTAACATAGCACCACCTGGTCCTCCTACCATGAAACCTGCTATTCCGCCAAGTACTGATCCAGCCAAACCTGTCCATGATGAAACGTCGTTTGACTTGTCATCATCGACTAATCCAGCAACACTCATACCTGCTGTTCCTATTGCTCCAATGGCGCCGAGGCCTTTTCCCATTTTTGAATTTAATCCACCTTTTATTCCTCCACCCATTCCACCAAACATACTTCCTGAGCTCAAGTTACCTGCTTTGGTTCCCATATACACTGCTGTATAAGTTGGTAATGTGTCTTTTAATAAATTGAGTCCTAAACCTGAAATAGTTTTTGTACCATATAATATTGCTTTTGTAAAATTTGATGTACCTGTAATAAATTTGTCAGACATATCTCCTATAGAAGATACTACACTGTCAGTTCCTTCTCCACCTAAAGAACCTAACATACTATAAAATCCTGTTTCTAAACTTTGTGTTGCCGCTGATAACCTTTTTGCATTTTCTTGAAATTGCATTAATGAAGATGTACCACCTGCCTGTGCCTTTTGTTGTTCTTTTAATGCCGCTACCTGATCTAATGTTAATGAAGCCATTTCAATAATACCAGGAGTTAATTCTAAGAATGGAACTTGTCCAGTTGCCGCCGCCGCACTAAATCTTTGTAATGATTTGACTGATAGGTCTCTCACTTGCATTAACGCTTGTTCAGAATTTATTGTCCCAGCAATTAATGATTTAATTGTTTGTTGTACTTCTGGAAAGTTCTGTACAAGTTGCATAGCGGCATCAGTTACAGGAACTCCGGCATTAGCAAGTAAGTCTTCCATGCCTTCATTTAACATTGGAGATATTGCTCCTATTGTAGCGGCAAAAGTTGATATTCTTTGGTCGGTCTCGTCATCAAGTGTTCTTCTAAAAGCGGCAAATCTAGCATTTGATTTTTGCTGATCTAGTTGGGCACGAAGTTCTGATCTTTGTTGACCTGTTAATTTTGCTAATCTATCAAGTTCTTTGGCAAGATTTGCGGCACTTTGCACTCTTTGTTGATTAGTCATACTATCAAAGAGACCTGTTCTTCTTTGTCTATCTAAATTTGTTAATAGTGTTTCGTTAATTTCGTCAACTGTAAAACCTAAACTAGCTAGTTCTGGAGTAGCTTGAGTTCTTAATGCTTCTCCTAATCCAGCAATACCCATAGCACCTTTAGTAGTTGTTCCGTAAAGTGCGGCTAGTGTTGTTGAATTATCTCTAACCAATTTAGCAAAGTCATCTAATGGCAAAGCGGCCATATGGGCGGCATTTCTCATTTCTACAATAGACTGATTAAAGTTACCACCAACTTCGGCCAATCCTCTAAATGTTTCAGCATTAACGTCAAATGTTTTACCTAGGTCAGCAACAAAATTTAAAACTGTACTGCTACCTCGTAAACTTTCGGTAAATTCACTTATTGATCCTGTACCTGCATATGCGGCTGAACCAAAAGTTCTTAAACTAGATCTAACTGCTCTTAAATTATCATCTAATTTAGAGTATGTTACGTTTATTTTTTTTAAATGATCTTCGTGTTCGGTTTCGTGCTTTTTTAAACTTTTGTTTAAACTGATTACTTTTTTAATTTCTCTATTACTGAGTTTTTGTATAGCGGCACCTTCTTTAGTAAGAGCAAGTTCTTCTAATGCTGTTTTTCTAGCAGTACGAGAATCTTTACCTTTAAGGGCATCTTCTATCGTTTTACCTAATTGTTTTAAATCTTCTGTATCCATATGGTTTTAATACCGTCATTATCTACGCATATAAATATAGACATATATACGCAATTAATGTATATTTATAGAAGTAAAAAATGACAGAAAACACAAACCCGTTAAACAAGTATTTTAGACAGCCAGCTGTATTTGTGACGTTACCGTCAGGTGGAGCATATCCTCCGCACGTTGTAACACAATCCCAAACAGGAGAAATAGGTGTACAACCAATGACTGCTCGTGATGAGATAGTGTTTAAAACGCCAGATGCACTAATGAATGGTCAGGGCATGGTAGATGTGATCCAAAGTTGTGTTCCAGATATCAAAGATGCATGGCAAATTAGCAATTATGATTTAGATTCAATATTAATAGCAATACGTATTGCCACATACGGTGAAACTATGAATATTTCTTTTACTGTACCAGGAACAACTGAAAAAGTAGACCACTCATTAAACTTACCAGCATTATTAGACCAAATTAAATCTAAAACAATAAAAAATGACATTGTATTAAAAGACGGATTAAAAATTGCAGTAAGACCTTTAACATACAAAGACATGACTACTACTGCTTTACAAACATTTACACAACAAAAATTATATACCACAGTGCAAAACGCAGATATGAAGCCAGAAGAAAAAGTAAAAAGGTTTAATGACAGTTTTAAAGCACTAACTGATTTAAGTCACACTATTTTGTTAAAAAACATTTATAATATAACAGTACCAGACGGAACAGAAGTTACAGACCCGGCACAAATTAAAGAGTTTGTAGAAAAAGCGAATGCAACACTAATAAAAGAGTTGCAAGATAAATTAATTGAACTGAGAACTCAAGGTGCAGTACAACCTGTAAAATTAAAAGCATCTGAAGAGCAGATCAAAAAAGGTGCACCGGTTTCTTATGAGATTCCAGTAACATTTGATACTGCAAATTTTTTCGTATAACATTACTGTCACAGTCGGAATCTGACATTATTATCACATTACAAAATATGGAGAAGGATACTAAAGCATTACGACACGACCTTTTAAAAATATGCTGGTATATGCGAGGAGGAGTGACTTATTCCGAGGCCGCGGCAATGTCCCCTACAGAACGTCAAATAGTGAGTCAATTAGTAAAAGAAAATTTAGAAACAACCAAAAAAACAGGTCAACCTTTCTTCTAAATCAATATATAATACTTTAATGGGTACTAAAAAACTGGATAATTATAATCTATATGTCTGATAAGGACCTAGTCCAAGAACTCAAGGCAACAATCTCCGATCTCGCAAAAGATAAGGATGATATGGCCAACACAATCAAAACGAAAGAGTCACGGATTAAGCAAACACTGATTAAATTAGAACACGCCACCGGCGACGTTAAAACGTGTGGACACAAAATTGCCGACCAAGATAAAAAAATTAAAGACCTAGAAGAAAAACTTAAAGATAAAAATAAAATTGTTAAGAAAGAAATTGACGAGGAAATAGAAAAGTATATAACGACAAACGGCACACTAGAAAATGACGATAGCACAACACACACACATCAGAAGAAGACTCGAAATAATCCTTAATACATATCATTACAAAAAGACGACTTACAGTCATCTAAACTTCGCTTTCGCTCGTTTCTTTTAAAACTTACGTTACGCTCTAAAAAACTAAACGCACTATGCGTCCTATGTGCTAGACGTTAGTCATAGTTCTGCTATTTCTAGCAGAACGACTTACCCATGTGCTGAGCTTATAGTCACTGTATATTGCTGTCGTAACTGGGCGGTTGTGCGGTACCCATTCGCTAGTTCTATTCAACGCGAGTTTACTAATTCTTTATACAGTAATTTTTAGTAAACCTGAGGATTATCTTTTTCTAAGAGCCTCATCTTTGCTGTCTGTTCTACAAGCAAGATCCGATCACGTTAAGTGACCTCAATGCTGTTGTAATATATAATGTAGATATGATTTGCCTGGTGGTTGGATGCTGTTCCCCAACGTTTATATATAACATACAAAAAATAAACAGTCAATCAAATTGAGTTTAAATATCACAATATGAAGATTTTATGTGCAGGCGATGGTTTTGGTAAAGGACACATATGGAAAATGTGGCCGCAAATACTAGAAAATATATGTGAAGTAGACAATGTATGTCAGGTTGGTGCAGGAAATGAATATATTATGAATGCAACAATAGACGCTTGTACAAAGAATGATTATGATTTTGTTATTGTACAATGGGCTCAATCAAATAGATTAGATATTATTAATCAAAATCAAGGTGGATTAGTACAGAAAATATTAGATGATAAAGTGCATAGAACTAAATTTATGAATATTAGTTTGTCAAAAAGATTATGGTGGTTATCGAGCAGTAGTAGAATTAATTTTATAAAAGAGTATCATAACAATTATATTACACAAGATCAGCATTGTTTACGTACTATACATCAAATAAAGTATGTTGAGCTTTTTTTGAAAAGCAAAAATATAAAATTTATGTTCATTAGTACACCAAATTTGGATTTTATGCATCTAGACGAACATAAAATTTTAGATTTTGAAGTCTGGGCATTCCATGAAAAGTATAAAGGAATGGACGACTATGCTAGAAAATATCCTGAATATAAAGCAGACAAAGAACCAGCAAATTATAAACAACCCCAAACAAAAATACATAAACAGTTTGTAAAAGATGTAATTTGTCCAAAAATTCCAAAAGATGATGAAGAAAATTAAAGTATATTACACGCCGGGGGCCTTTGGAAATTTCTTAGGCTACTTAATAGATTGTTATAATAATAAAAAATTATTGCCGTCACCGTTATTACCAGCCGGAAGTTCACATGGTAGATATAGGTATGAACACAAAACACTTGTATATCCTATAAATTTAGATCCAGAATATAAAGTTTTTTTAGAAGATAAAGAAGAAGGAATTGGGTTAACATGGAAATCACAATATTTTTTTTATATATTACACGCAGTATACAGTAGAACGAATAGTGGACAATATGGAGAGTGTGGAGTACGAGCCATGGAAAAAAACTTTTGGAAGTTTTATACAATGCACGACGCACCGTTAGAAAACCAATTAAAATATTGGAAATTATTATTAGTAAATTTGAAAGAATTTTATAATTTTGATTGTAATGAACAAAATCAAGTTGTACCAAAATTAATATTAAGGCAACTTTTCTTTTTTTATATGGTACAAAGTCAAACTAATATGGTTACAATTAGAAACAACGAAATATTAAAAAGAAGAGAGTTGCAATTAGTTGATATTGATGTTATTTTTGATTATGAGCAATTAAAGAATTTGTTAGGGATAATGTTTGGTTATGATTTAGATTTTAGTAAGTTACATAAAAAATTTATAGAAGATAATATGTCTTTAAAAGCATTTAATTTAAAAAATTATATTGTTGATTGTGTTTTTAAAAAGATAAATGAACCAATTCCTGATATAGACGTTGTTACTGAAGCAGGTATATTATTTGAATTAGAAAAACATTTTTATGATATTCCTTTTCATAATATCCCGGAATTTTTTAAAGATACAGGATCTATAATAACTTACATTAATAGTTTTCCAAACTTTATGAAACAACCTAATAAGTTATTTCAACAAGATTATAAAAGGTTTAAACCAGATGTGGATTTATAACAATAAACAAATAACTGAATTACCTGAAGATTGTGTAGGTTTTGTTTACCAAATAACAAATACAACTAATGGTAGGATGTACATAGGCAAAAAATTAGCACAGTTTAAAAGATCCCGTCCACCATTAAAAGGTAGAGTAAACAAACGTAGATACAAAGTTAATAGTGATTGGGAAGATTATTATGGTAGTAGTGATAACTTAACTATTGATATTAAAAGACTTGGTAAAGATAATTTTAAAAGAGAAATACTTTTTTACTGTAAATCAAAAGCAGAACTATCGTATATAGAAGCCAGAGAACAGTTTGCACGTAAAGTGCTAGAATCAAATGATTATTATAATGGTCATATTCGTGTAAGAATACACGGATCTGGAATACTCAGAGAAAAATCTACAAAAGGTATATTAAAAGAAAAAGCCTCCACTTAAAAAGTGAAGGCTTATCCTAATTGGTCCAATTAGCAATTATTACGCCGCAGTAGCAGTACTTGTTTTTGCAGTACTCGCCGCGTTTTTAGCCTCTTGAATTTCTTTTCTTCTTAGTTTGATCAGTTTTGACAAAGACGCTAATGCTTTTCTGGCTCTTGTTGCCGAAGCCTTAACACCCTTCTCTGTGAACTTTCCGTTCTCTTCAGAGTAGTTTTGAATCTCTGTCATGATCGATTCATGCGTTTGTGACATATGTTTTTTTTTCCTTCCGTTGTCGTACGATATAATTAATTAACATATGTTTAATTTAAACACACTCGAAGTGGTTCTGTCAATAGAAAAATCTCCAATATTACGGAAAAATGGAATAATTTACCAAGAATATCATAATTTTTTTGGTAATAACATATTAAAAGAGTTAGAAACTTTGGTAAATTTGAATTTTGTACAGTTGGAAAAGCAATTGGACAGACCAAGACTTCGGGTTGACTATTCAGAAGAAGTAATGAAAAAAATAAAACTTTTCTTTATGCAAACTCCTATTACTAAGGCTTTAGAAAAAAAATTTAATACTAATTTAAGTTTTGATAGTGTTGACATTTGGCAAGATGAACCAGGATATTATTTAGAACCTCACACAGATGATTCAAGAGTTAAACTTGCATTACAATTTTATTTAGGAAACGATAACAACGTAGGAACATCTTTATTTGACAAAGACGATAATGTTTTGAAAACATTTGAATATACATTTAATTCAGGTTATGCTTTATTGAATAACGAATTTAGTCGGCATGGAACAACAACTAAAGTTACAAATGGGATAAGAAAGAGTATGTATGTTAGATACAGTCAGTAAAAACGATTTAGATAAAACATTATTTCCAATAAATGATCCTTATCTACAAAAACTAAAAGACGATTGGTATACAAAGTCGCAAAAACCTATAGAACACGATGCGTTTATTAACAAGGCGTCGGAATGGTTTAGAAGCACTAAAATAAATTCATTGTCAGGGGTTGATAAATTTCCTTGTGTCGATATTATAATGGGTTGTACACATTATATAGAAAGTTTAGTTTCTAAACATAGTTGGAACATACAAATTTTACCCAAAGATTATGCTTATTATAGAGTAATGGGAAAACAAACAACAAACCCAGGAGATTTAAAATCTAATATACCTTTAATTGTATCATTGCCAAATTGGTATTACGGTGATCGTCCAGATTGGGAATCTGTTTTAAAAGAATGTGAAGAAAAAAATATAGATATTCATGTAGATTGTGCTTGGATAACAGTTGCAAACGATTTTAATTTTAATTTTGATCATCCAAATATTAAATCATTTGCAATGAGTATGTCAAAATATGATATGACATGGAATAGAATTGGATTACGTTGGTCAAGGCAACGAACAATGGATTCGTGTACGGTAATAAGTGCTCAAAGAAAATATAATGAACTTACAACTGCTTGTGGATCGTTTATAATGGATAATATTGAAAGAGATTATGGATGGAACAAGTATGGAGAGTTGAATAAAAAAATATGCGAACAATTAGACGTATCACAAACAAAATTTGTATATGTGGTCAAAGATAAAAACAATGATTGTTATTCAATAGGAAAAATTTTAGGTGATATTAAACAAGTATCTCCACGTCATTAGCATAGCTTGTAAAACCATTTTCTTTTACTACTTTTAGTACGGAATCTACCCTAGAAATCAGCTCATCCTTGTGAGATATTAGGAAAATGTTCTTTTGTTGAGTTCTACTCATATCTTTTAATACAGCCATAGCTGACTCTACGCCTGATACATCCATACCAGCATCTACTAATTCATCTATGAATAATAAGTTGATCTGTTGATAAAGTGATTCCCATACATCTCTAAATGCCCAACTTAAACTTAAAATTAATCTGTTTCTTTCACCTCTACTTAAATTATCAAAATCTAATTCTCTACCCAATTCCTCAATTTGTACAGTTAAGTCGCTTTGGAATGTAACTGTGTGTGGCAATTTTACTTGTCCTAGGTAGTATGCTAGACGTTGATTTAAGTATGTTAAGTTTTGTTCTATTATTCTTGTTCTTATAAATGAATCTTTTGCTGTTAACAACTTATATAAAAAGTCCTGGTGCCTGTTTAAGTCTTCTAGCTCATTTATTTGCACATAGCTAACTTTCTGAATAGCACCTTTCTTTAATTCTGTAATTTGTTCTGCATAAGGATCTTCTTTAGTTTCTGATTGTGTTAATTGTCTTTTCAAATCTGCTAAAGAACCTTTATGATTGTATGCTTCATCAATTATGTCGTAATATGTGTCGGGTATAACACCTATGTCGCCAATGTCATCAACATTGTGTTGCACATTTGCAAGATCACTTTTTAATTTTTTTGTGTAATCTGTTGATTCTGTTAGTGTAGTGTTTAATTTATTAACTAAATGTTCGTGTTTGTCATTGTGTAATGCTTGTTCACACGTTGGACATTTAGCATCATTGGCAAATTCTAAATCTTTTATAGTTTTTTCAACTTGCGTTTGTGCTTTAGTTAAAGAATCTTCATGATATGCTTTCTCTTTTTCTAGGTTTCTTAATGTCTTTACATCATCGGTATGTTTTGCAAGTTTTTTGTGTGCTTTTAGTTCCGCATTAATATCAACCTTTTCAAGATCTGTTATTGCAGTTGTAAAATTTTTATTGTCTTCGTCTTTTTGTGTTTGCCATGCACTGCTTCTTATTTTTAATGATTCAATTGATTCTTGTATTTTTTCATTAGAAGCAATTTTTGAATCTATTTTTATTTTTTCTTCTTGCAGTTCAAGTTTAGTTGCTTTTTGTTGTTCTTTAAGTATATCTGCTTTTTGACTTAACAGTGTTATACCTAATAATTGTTCAATAATTTCTCTTTGTTCTGCTTGTTTAGTTGCAAGAAACGGTTGTGTGTATGTGTTTAAAGCAATTATGTTTTTAAACATAGCATGGGTCATACCAAGTAATCTGTTTATTTCTTTTTGTGTTTCTTTATTTTCGCCTTGTGCTTCATTTGAGCCTGTATTTTGTTCTATATTGTTTGCATAAAATTTTAATGTTTGTGGCTTACGTCCTCTTTCAATTGTGTACGTAACATTATTTTTTACAAAATTTACAGAAACCAACATAGCTGTATTATTAGTTTTATTAACAAGGTTATCTCTTCTTATATTTGTTAATGCTTCACCAAAGAACACATACGATAGTGCATTGATAATTGTAGTTTTACCAGTACCGTTTCTTGCACCAGCATCGTCACCACCCAGATCTAGATTCTCACCTAGTACTAAAATTAAGTGCTTGTTATCAAACGTAATTGCTTGAGCTTGATTGCCTACGCTCATAAAGTTTGTTACTGTAAGATTTTTAATTATTAACATCTAAATTATTATAAATTGCCATTAAAATTGATTTGTCGTAAGTTTCCGAATCAACGCCTTCTAATTGTTTTAGCACAATTTGATCTACCGAATCGAATTTCTGTATTTGTACTAGTGGTTGTTGTGCCTTATCAATTTGTTCAGGTATTAATTGTAATTCTCTTAATTCATATTTTTCTATAAACGTTTCTCTTATAAAATTTGCTTCTTCGTATGATATTTTAATATCTAATGTAACTCTTACATACATTTTTGGTTTTAATACTTTGTCTGGATCTGCAAGGAGTTCAGATATTTTAATTGTTCTATATCTTGGCATATCTGGCCAGTTGATATACTTGGGTTCGTTGCCCCATTCTAACGTCATCATTCCTCGTTCATCATCCCAAGCGTCTGCGTAGTTGTGCGGAAATGCGTTACCCATGTATGTTATATTTTTATTGTATTGTCTTTTATGGAAGTGTCCAGACCAAACTTTTTCACAACCTGCAAAATGACCGGCTTTAATTGTGCCAATGTCTGGCATCTCTACCATTGCATTCATTTTAAAATACGGAAGTTCAAAGTGTCCAAATACATATTTCTTTTTCATCTTTGCAATCTTTTTCCACTCGTCTCCAACTACCCACGGAATAATTGCTGTATCATCATCTTCATACCACTGATTAACAATATGTATGTTAGGAATATTTCTAATATATTCCATAGAATTAATTTCTCTTTTGTCTCTGTAAAATAAATCATGATTACCCATGATTACATACACATTTTCAAATGCTTGTCCTAATCTTTCCATATTAGATACAGTGTAGTTCATTGTGGAAACATTAGTTACTGATCTATGATGATGCCAGTCACCTAGAAATATACAAGTTTCACAACCTTGTGCTTTGGCCTGTTCTATAAACCAATATATAAATGCTTCACAGTCGTCGTTGTGTACTCTAGAATTACCTTTCATACCAAAGTGTATGTCCGTGAAACAAGCTACTTTTTTAAATAACATATATTACCATTTCTTTTTAACAGGTGGTACATGATTAGTCATATCTACTTCTTTATATCCCACATTAGAAAAATCTTTTGGTTTTAATTCTCCTTTTTTACGGAATGCTCGATTTAGTTTTATTAATCCTGTTTTGTTCACAGTTTTAACTGGACCGTGTGCAGTTAACATACGTTTTTTATGAGCATCTGTATTATTTGAATTAGCCATTTGTCGAGTAGAAGAAGGCATCATATGATTTTGTTCTAAAATGTCATCACGTATGTTTTGATTTTTCTTTTCAATGTTTAATATCCTTGTGAAACTGTTTGTAATTGCCGCAGTGTAATATGCAAAAGGATTTTCTGATTTGCTTTCATCAAACTGTAAACCAATTTGTGATAGTTGCATTAATGCTTGTGATTGCATTTCATCATTATACGTATAACCTCTCCAGTTTGCTCTAGTACCATAACGTTCACACAATTTCATAAACATCATTGCAAGTGAGTTTGTTATTTTTCCGTATGCACAATCAAAATGTCCGTTTTCTAAACCGTCTTTCCAATGTGATTTGCCTATACAAGTTGGTTTACCTTTCTTATTAATCTTATAATGTTGAAATGGAGGAAAATTACATTTAGTATGATGATCTGCTACTGTTTTTGGATTCTTTTTTCTTCCTGGTTGTAAAGGGACATGGTCAAACATCATTACTCTAAATATTAGATCAGTTTTTTCAAGTGTTCTAGTACTAACTGTATAATCACCTAATTTTATTTTTTTTAGTCCGCTGTCTTTGGCTTTTTGCCAAGCTTCTTGTGTTAATCTTTTTGATTTATTTTTTCTTGCCTGTGCTATTGCAGAGGGGTTGATTTTTTTAAGATTTGGTACAATTACATCATAACGTGCATCTTCGTCTGTAATGTACGAACAAAATGTATTTTTGCTGGCGTGTATTTGTGCCAACAGATCCCGGTTGTTTAAGTATTTCACTCTCTTCATAATTATCCTCTATATTAATGTAAGTGTGACCACAAACAGGTCTGTTAGAATTGTGTCGTATGAGTAATTAAGTGCGCCTTTAATGATGCCTATAAATATTGTTTAAGTATACAAAATTTAACAAGGAAACACAACTGAAAAATGGCAACAATTAAACAAGCATTAGGTAAAGCAGGCGGGAATATTTTTAACAGAACTTTAGGTAGACTGTTTGGATCGGGCATCTCACGAAATGACCACATCAGAAGCGCCACTGCCGCATGGTCTGGAAGAAAAGATGAAAGAGATTGGAGAGTTCGTCTTACAATACCACAAGACGGACCATTACAGAACTTCTTTTTTGAGCAAGAAAATTTAGGTAATAATCGACTTGCACCATTGCATGATATTGGCGGAATTTTTTGGCCACTAACACCATCAATGATGATACAGCATACCGCTAATTATAATGCATTATCACAAACGCACAGTAACTATCCGTTTCAAGCGTATCAAAATTCACAAGTAGATCAAATGAATATTATAGGTGAGTTTCCGGTACAAAATCAACAAGACGCATTATATTGGGTAGCCGCTGTAAATTTTTTAAGAACAGTAACTAAAATGTTTTTTGGCAAAGACGAAGATAACTTAAAAGGTAATCCACCACCAATATTACATTTAAATGGATATGGTGACCATATGTTTCAAAACGTACCGGTTATTGTTAATACATTTAACGTTGAATTAAGATCAGGAATTGATTATATTTCTACAAGCCAAGATCAAAAATTTCAACGACACAGTCCATTATATAAACAAGAGGGTAACCCAAATATTCATGACGACACTACTCCTGTATATGATCCAAATCAATTAGACCAAACATGGGCACCAACAATTTCTAATATTTCAGTACTAGTAACACCAATTTACTCTAGAGAGTCAATTAAAAACTTTTCACTTAAAGATTTTGGAGCCGGCAGGTTAAGAGGCAAAGATCAGATAGGATTTATTTAATGGCCAAATATAATATTACATCGCCGTATTTTGCTACAACACAAACTGATACAGCACTTGATATTTTTGTGCCTAGAACAATTACAGCAGAAGGCGATGACCAAACGTACACAATAGAAAGAACATATGCGTATCGTCCAGATTTATTAGCATATGATTTATACGGCTCACCAAGACTATGGTGGGTTTTTGCACAAAGAAATCCAGATGAGATTGAGGACCCTATATATGATTTTAAACCGGGTGTAACAATCCAGTTACCTAAAAAGTCAAATATACAATCAGATTTAGGAGTATAAATTAATGAAAGTTTATACTAAGATAGTTTACGACAAAGACGATAATATCATAGAAGAACATTCCTACAATTATGAAGGTCTTGTTGCTCACGCGAAGACAAAAAAAGTAACACTAGGTGATGGCACAGTAGTTGATATGGGTCCTATGGAATATTCAAACTACATAAAAAAAATTAATTTAGATGAACAAACGGCAGAGTATATAAAGTCGTCGACCCACACTGATTTCACAATAAAAGATCATATAAACACAACTTATACACCATACACCCCAACTATTAAAACAACCACCCCAACCTCCATCTATTCTGGTGCACGTTCGCCAAAGTCATATAAAAAAGCTATATCATTAAGCGAAGAAAAATATCACCATGACTTTGACGGCATTAATTTTTCTAAAACAGATTTAAGAAGATCAAGTGGTTTAGAATTAACTGAGTTAATTACTACACAAACAGATGGTGCAACGATACAAGATAGTACCGAGCAGTTTACCAAAGCTGACAATGAGCTACATCAGTTTGCTTCATACAATACTTTATTCACACTATCAGCTTTAACAGAAGAGGAAATTAAAAATCCAAGAATGTATTTGAACGACCCAGTGCATGATGTTATAGCACAAAGCGCCGGCATTGGTCCAAACTTTAGGACAGCAGGCAAAGACCCATATAATATACATAAAAAAAAGGGTGTAGATCAGTATGCCACATCTGCAGAAAAAACAAAACAAGGATTTGATACAATTTCTGCATCGCAGGCCATACTAGCAAGAAATCATGATATATTTTTTGAGGATGTTAATATAACTTCTACAGTATCGCCAGGTGAAGAAAGAAATACAATGAGTTTTACAAAAATAGATTTTGAATTGCACGAACCATACAGCATATCATTTGTAGAAAAAATGAGAGCCGCGGCATATAATAGTGGCTATAAGGATTATCTAGATGCACCTTTTTTATTAACCATTGAATGGAAAGGGTGGAGAGGAGAAAAAGCACACTCGATGGAAGTTAAGAGCGGTACAACTGGATCCCCTATATATAGAAAAATACCTATAGTAATATCTCGTGTTGAATTTGATGTAAACGAAGGCGGGGCAAGATATCAAATACAAGGAACATCTCACGCAGAATTTGCCATGATGGACAGATTTCATGTGGTAAGACAAGAAATGACGATACAAAAAACTCACCTGGCACAATGGGGAAAAGAATTTTCAATCCAAATGGAAAAACAACAGAAAAGTGAAGTTGAACAAGGCACTAGAACCCAAGGCTTTGAAGACGTATATGTATTTGAGTTTGACGAGAAGTTACAGCGATTGTGTGCCAATTTATATTCAGCTGAAGGTACAACTGTTACAGTAGGTCCTGGCAGTAGTAATCCTAGAAAAGTCGCTTCCCCGGGAGCCTCGTCTGCCCCTACAAATAAAACAAATATTCCTCCAAATACGTCAGTAATGAAAGTAATGGAAGATACTATAATGGCAACACAGTTTTTTCAAGATTTAGTAAACGACTTTTGGCTAGAGTATCTTACAGGAACACAAATATTGAGTACTACTGCTAAAAAAAATCACGGATGGAGCAAGAAAGATATAGAAAATAAAGAACACTTTAACCCAGATAACCAAGACAAACTTGCTAATATAACTGCACAAAATACAATGATCCCTTGGTTTAAAATTATTAGCAGTGTGCATACTCAGATGAAAAAAGATTTAGATCCTATTACTAGAATGCAACCTAAAACAATAGTGTACAAAGCGGTCTATTACGAATTTCATATTTTAAAATTACTGGTACCTGGCATGAGTATAGGAAGAGTTGATTGGGAAAAAACAGTTCAAAAAAGATACAATTATCTATATACAGGAGAAAACTTAGATATACAAAATTTACGAATAAATTACAAAACCGGATACTACCATAGAAATGTTGTTACACCACCACCGTCAGGCCTGGACAAAGTATTTGATACTGTACAACGAGGTTGGAGATTACTCCGGGGAAATGATCCAGCAACATCAGCCGAACTAACACCTTTAAGATCGTATCCGTCATTAATGAAATCAACAAATATAACATCTGGAATGGACGAACAGCAGAACGTAAAAGTTGTAGAATTTTATGATTATCTTGTGAATCCAACTGCAGATATGATGAGATTAGAAATGGAAATTTTAGGAGATCCATGTTATGTTGCACAAGATATGTATGTTGGTCCTGGTGGCGACGTAAAAGCAAAAAAACCTATGGAAATGTCGGACGGCTCATGGAACAAGGCACTAAATTGCTTTAACATAGATAATGCAATGCCTATAATACATTTAAAATACAGAATGCCTGCAGACCCAATAGAAAAGACAGGTACTATGTTTGATACCGATAGTGCTGGTAAATTAACAGCAGAGTCAAATTTATTCTTCTCAGGAATATACCAAGTAAGTAAAGTAGAAAGCAGTTTTAAAAGTGGACAATTTATACAGATATTACATATGGTAAGATTAAACGGTCAACAAGGCCCAGGAACTGCACCGTTTAAAGTGAACCATGAAATTAAAAATATTGACAAAGTAACCGAAGCAGGAGAGAACCAAAACATTACAGTTGATGATGTAAACATGGCAATAACACCACTGAATGAGGTTTTGAAAAATAACGAGAACCTATCTGGCTATGCATTGAAAATAAAAAAATTGAATGAATTGAATGAGGCATTAAAAGAAAAATAGAAAATGACTGATCACAGAGGAGACGTATCCAGTAAAGGATTAGACACAGATTTAAAATCTTACGTAAAAAGAAATCCTGGTCCGTATATAGGAAGAATAAAAAGTACAGCCGATCCTTTAAGAATGGGAAGATTAGGTGTAAACATTATTGCAAAAACAGGAACCCTTACTCCAAAATTTGAACAGTTAACTTGGGCTAGTTACCTTTCACCTTTTTATGGAGCAAAAAGTAGAGAAGGAATTAGCACAACAAGTGCATATGATCCACAATCTAACGGACACTCGTATGGAATGTGGTTTGTGCCACCAGATATAGACACAGATGTACTAGTGATTTATGTTGAAGGAAATCAAAAAGAAGAAAATGCATTTTGGCTTGGCTGTGTACAACAACCAGTAATGAATCATATGATTCCGGGTCATGCCGCAAATGACCAAGCTATGGAACCACCTCCACCACCGTCATCTACAACAACTGAAGATTTATATGGTACAAAACAAGTACCAGCCGGAGAAATAAACAGAAAAATATGGAAAGATGCACAACCAGGAGTAGTTGGGACAGGGTATTATCCAGTAAATGACAAATTAGCAGACCAATTAAAAACGCAAGGATTAATAAAAGATCCGATTAGAGGTACAACAACTTCTTCAGCACAAAGAGAAGCACCAAGTCAAGTGTTTGGAATTAATACACCAGGTAGAATTAGAGCAGACAGTAGGACAATACCAATAGAAATAGATACTAACAGTGCGTTTATAGAGACACCAGTTGACAGAGACCCTGGACACAGTTTTGTAATGGACGATGGAGATGAAACAGGAGAAAATCAATTAACAAGAATAAGAACTGCATCAGGACACCAATTATTAATGCATGACACAGAAGGTGTTGTGTATATTGCTAATGCATCAGGAAATGCATGGATTGAAATGACCAGAGATGGTAGAATAGATATCTATGCTGGAGCAGGCGGAATTAATTTAAGAACCGATGGAGATTTTAATTTACACAGTGAAACAAATATTAATTTTCACGCAAAAAGGAGTATTAATTTTTCATCACAACAAGATGTAGTAGTTAATGCAGAAAGATATTCATCAACAATAGGACAGCAAGGAATATTTGTAAATTCAGCAAACGGAAAAGTTATGACTCATGGTGCAAACGGAATATCATCGTACACACCTGCACAACAGACGCACGGGGCCAGTGGACAATTTCATCTTCAAGGATCGCAAGTACGCTTTAACGATCCAATGGGTCCTCCAGGAGCAGGAACGTCACACTGGGGACCAACATGGTTAACACCAAATGCAATGGGCATAATGGATTTTGCCGCAGGTGATGTTGACATCACTGTAAAAGAAGGAACACAATTATTAGAAGCTAACAGTACAACAACAAAAACAACTGTGCATAGATTTGTAACACACGAACCAATGCAAAGGTTAAGAGGATTCCCATCAGAAGGAATACAACCATACGATTTTTAAAGAGGACAAACAATGAGTAAAACATGGATAGACACTAGTGGACAAAAATGGTATACCGCTGATAACGGAACTACGATTAAAGTTACTAAATCTATGGACAGACAAAAAGAATATTATCAAAACGTATATAAACCAGTTAAAGCAGACACGAGAAATATTTCACTTAAACAAAAATTAATAGAAAATGCAAAATGGAATAGGCTTGCAAAACAACCCGGCACCCCAGAATTTATGGAGCAGAGGAACAGAATTTCATCTACAGATACAATTAGGATAGCACAGTATCAATCAGATCTTATAACATACATTGATAAAAAAATGGGAAGTTCAACCGACACAACAAAAAGAAGAGCTCTAGCAGATGAATTTCGTTCAACATATGCTACAATGTATAAAGTACAAAGTTTCTCACCGGTGAGATTAACAGACATAAGTCACACATTAAATTCATTAACAACAGAAACTATTGGAAAAATAACACTAGGAAACATTAACCAACTTAAAGATCAGTTATTAACAGATGTTTCAGGACAAATTTTTCAAATAGGAAAAAAGAAACTTGGGGATTTAACAAGCATTGGTAGACCAAATATGTTAGATGTTTCAGGATACATAGGTGGAAATGAGTTAGCATCAAAAATTTATGACGTACAAACAGTAACAAAAACTATCAACAATATTGTTGCAGGGCAGATAACAAGTGTAACACAAATAACAAACCTTGAAAGATTTATGCCATCAGGAAATTTTGCAGATTTTGGAATGAGTATAAAAACAATGGCTTCAAATTTAGGTGGAGCAATTAAGAGATTTTTTAAGTGGTAAATATTGGTAATATATGGCTAACAATTTAAACACAGTAACTTTTAAAGGGTTTAGTTCTCGTGCAGATAAAAAGAACTTTAAACTCTATGACTTTGAATGTGCAAAACAAGATTTGCTCAATAGATTGTCTGTGAGAAAAGGTGAGAGAGTTGAAAATCCAGAATTTGGTACAATAATATACGATTGTATATTTGAACCACTAACAACACAACTTAAAGAAGCAATAGTTTCCGACATAACAGAAAATTTAAACGCTGATCCTCGTATAAGCACTCAAGAAATATTGTTATCTGAGGCACATCATGGCATTGCCATACAAGCAACAATAACATATGTTCCGTTAGATATTACTGAAAAACTTCGGTTTCACTTCGATGAAAACGCATTACTTCGTCTATCTTAATATACGCACATAATTAATACTATAAATATTGATGTAAACGTATTATGGCCACAACAGAACGACAAAACAGATTATTAGTTTCAGAGGATTGGAGAAAGATCTATCAATCTTTCCAACAAGCTGACTTTAAATCCTACGATTTTGAAACACTTCGTAGAACAATGGTCGCATATCTACGAGAAAACTATCCAGATGATTTTAACGACTTTGTAGAAAGCTCAGAGTATGTAGCACTTATTGATTTAATTGCCTATATTGCTCAGGCGCTATCGTTTAGAGTAGACTTAAACGCAAGAGAAAATTTTTTAGAAACAGCATCAAGAAGAAATTCTGTATTAACACTAGCAAGATTAATTAATTATAATGCAAAAAGAAATCAACCAGCAACCGGTTTACTTAAATTTGATACTATTTCAACAACACAAGATGTAAAAGATTCATCAGGAACAAATTTAGCTAACTCAACAGTAGTATGGAACGATTCAGCTAACTCGAATTATAGAGAACAATTTACAGCAATATTAAATGCCGCTAATGTTTCTGGACAACTTTTTGGAAAACCAAGAGAGGCGTCAGCAATTGGCGGAATTACAACACAGGTTTATACGTTAAGTTCAACCCAATTAGACTTACCAATTTATGGTTTTAGAAAAACTATAGGTGGCATTAATAGAAAATTTGAAGTAGTATCATCATCGATTTCAGGCTCCGAGTCTATATATGAATCAGATCCAATTGAAGGGTCAGGATTTACTTACACATACAGAACAGACGGGTCTGGTGATTCTTCAAACAACACAGGATTTTTCTTTTTATTCAAACAAGGATTAATGCAAAAATCTGACTTTACAATAAATCAAAGTACAACAAATCATATTGAATCACTTTCTACTGCAAACATTAATAATAATGATATTTGGTTATATAAATTAGATCAGTTTGGACAACTTTCTCAAAGATGGAAACAAGTTCCATCGTTAGCTGGAAACAATGCAATATATAATTCATTGTCAAAAAGCGAAAGAAATATTTACAATGTAGTAACAAAAAATAACGACACAGTTGATCTTGTGTTTGGCGATGGAAACTTCTCAACTATACCTTTAGGATCATTTAGAACATATTTTAGAACAAGCGATAATGCCAAGTATGCAATACAACCTAGCGAAATGCAAAATATTTTAATAGCAGTACCATATATGGATCTTAATGGAGGAAATCAAACTCTTACAATAGGTGTTAGTTTAAAAGCTAGTGTCTACAATGCAACAGCAACAGAATCAAATGCATCTATTAGAGAAAAAGCACCACAAGTTTATTATACTCAAAATAGAATGATAACAGCAGAAGATTATCAAGTTATGCCGCTATCAGCTTCCCAAGAAATTATTAAAGTTAGATCAGTTAATAGATCAGCATCTGGTATAAGCAGAGCTAAAGAAATTTTAGATCCAACAGGAGCATATTCAAATGTATCTGTATTTGCAGATGACGGAATACTTTACAGAGAAGAAAAAACAAATACTTTTACATTTACATTTACAAATAAAAATACAATTTTAAATACAATAAATTCATCTTTAGAAGCAAAATTAAAAAATGCATATTCAAGACAATTTTATTACTTAAAATATAATACAAAAGATTTAAGTTCTTTAGTAGCAACATGGGTGTCAACAACAACAGGAACCAACACAAATACAGGATATTTTAAAGGAGTAGGACCTTTAGTAACAGGAGAGTTTGCTACATCTAATTTAAAATATGCTAAAAAAGGGGCACTTGTAAAATTTACATCTCCAGATACAAGAGAATTTTTAAACAACAGTTTAGTAACTGCCGGATCCGATAATGCAGAAGATAGAGTGTGGGCAAAAATTGGTGCAGTTGCAGGTGATGGTGCTAACAGCGGAATAGGCAATTTAGAGTCAGGAGTAGGACCAGTTACAATTAATAATATTATTCCAAACGGATCAGTAATATCTGCTTTATTCCCTTCATTTTCTACATCATTTAGTAATACAATTAAAAATGAATTAATTGAAAAAATTGACGCATATGAAACACTAGGAATAAGATACGACTTTGAGAACGAAATATGGAAAGTAATAACGTCAACAAATGTATCTCCAAGTTCGGTTTTTAGTTTATCAAATGCAGGTTCAACTGCAGGTACAAACTTAGATGCAAGTTGGTGGTTCAAACTTACAAACGACGGTAACACATACACAGTTACATATAGATCTTTAGATTATGTTTTTGAATCAGCAGGACAAAATAAATTTCATTATGATGCACAAGAAAAAATATATGATTATAAAACAGGTAAAAGTGTAAAAGATACGGTAAGACTATTAAAAACAAATGCAGTAGTATCAACAGGTAATTCAGTTGGCTATTCAATTAATTGGCAAGTAGTAGATACTGTTACAGAAGCAGACGGATTCCAAGACAATAGAAAAGTTAAAGTTGGATTTTATGACGATGACGATGATGGAGTTGTTGATAATCCAGAAATATATGATATTATAGTTGAACCAGATACAGCACCAACAAGTAAATTTGTATTTTTCCAACAATATATTTCATATGATAACATTAAAAGATTTAAACCATATGCCGCAACAAATTTTATTGTAGCAGAAAAAGAAGCAGACATAACATTGTCTAGCATATATTCAGAAGGTCAATTATTTTATTTTTATGATTTAGCTGAAGATGTTATTAAAAAATATAACTCAACAACAAATACAATAACAACTACAACTGATTATTATGCTAGAAGAGGAAGAGCGTCTTTATCTTTCCAATATAAACATAATGCAGGACAAGAAACTAGAATAGACCCGGCTGTATCAAATATTATAGATGTTTATATGTTAGAAAGAACGTATGATAATTTATATAGAATTTGGTTGCAAGACGGCGGAAGTAAACCAATATTAAGCACATCGGATCAGTTAAGAATTTCGTATGCCGGTACGCTTAATCCATTAAAATCATTATCAGATCAAATAATATATCATCCTGTAAAATATAAAATATTATTTGGTACAAATGCAGACGAAGAATTACAAGCAACATTTAAAGTTGTAAAAAACCCAGGAACCAATGTAACAAATGCAGTTGTCCAGACAAGAACGATTGCGGCAATTAACGAATTTTTTGCATTGAATAATTGGGATTTTGGCGATACTTTTTATTTTACAGAATTAGCCGCTTACATACACAACAAACTAGCACCAGACTTACTAACAGTAGTAATAGTTCCAAATCAAGCTGGACAAGTTTTTGGTTCGTTATTTCAAGTTGCGTGTGCGGCAGACGAAATTTTTATCAGTGGGGCCACCGTTGATGATGTTACGATTATAAGTGCTTTAGGAGCCAATCAATTATTGGCATCGGGCACAGTAGTGACGTCAACTTCCACAAAAACTACAACAACATCATCTTCAGCAGTATCTGGCACCACTACAACATCTGGATCAGGATCATCCACAGGCAGTAGTGGAGCAGGATACTAATGGCAGATACTCCAATTAATTCACGTTCAGATCAAGAAGTAGTCGTTCAAAACGGTGTAGAGTTAAGAAGAACTATTGCTCATCTTCCTGCATTTTATAGAACAGACGCTAATACAAGATTTTTATCTAGTACACTCGATCCACTTATTCAAAAAGGTGCATTAGAAAGATTAGATGGATATATTGGTAAACAAGATGCTTACACAAGAAAACTAACTGATACATATGTTTCTGCTACTAATAGAGATAGGATGTCATATCAATTAGAGCCAACAGTAACGTACACAGACAAAGATACAACATCAATTAATCCAGAAGACCAAGTACAATTTACTGGAACGTATGATGACTACATAAATCAAATAAAATATTTTGGCGGTAACATAGAGAACCATGACAGATTAAACAAAGAAAATGTATATGCGTGGAACCCAGCAATTGACTTAGATAAGTTAGTTAATTACAGAGAATACTTTTGGATGCCAGAAGGTCCAAATGCTATAACAATAGATTCAGTAGGACCATCCGCGGCAATAGAAATTGATGTAACAGCATGGCCAAATGATGGTAGCACAACAAAAGCATGGAAGTTTGGAACAAAAGCATCAGAAACAAACCCTCAAATAAAATTATATAAAGGCAACACTTATAAATTTAAAGTAGACGCTTTAGGGCATCCATTCCACTTAATGACAGAACCATATAAAGATGGATCTTCAAATCTTTTTTATACAACAGGAGTAACAAATGCAGGAACAGACAAAGGCACAGTTACTTTTACAGTACCAACAGATGCACCAAATGTACTTTATTATCAGTGTGGCAATCATGATAGTATGTATGGAATCTTTACTCTTGATACAGTAAGCTCAACAACAAAAATTAATGTTGCTGACAATATTTTAGGGACAAGAAATTATGCATTAAGAACATTAAATTTATCAAATGGAATGAAAATTAAATTTGAAGCAAATGTTACAGATAGCACATATGCAGGCAACGAATATTATGTTGAAGGAGTAGGAGATTCTATTACATTAACAAACATAGAAAGTTTAATGACACCGGAATCATATGCTACTGAAACAACTATTTTATATGGCAGTACTGCTTACGATTCTAGACCATATGCAAAAGCATTTTATCGTCCGGAAACAAAAGATTACATTACAATTAAAAGAGATTCAAGGGATCAAAATGCTTGGTCAAGATATAATAGATGGTTTCACAAATCTGTAATTAATGCAACAGCTAAAGCAAACGGATTTACACCAACGTTAATAGAATCAGATAGAGCTAAAAGACCAATTATAGAATTTGATTCGGGATTAGCATTGTACGATCACGGAACAGTTGCTAAAACATCTGTAACATTATTTGATACAACAACAACTGATGCATTTTCAACAGTAGTAAAACAAACAGGTTACATTGTAGATGGAATAACAATAGCAAACGGAATGCGAGTAGTATTTTCTGCAGACACTGATACGCTTGTAAAAAATAAAATTTATGTAGTTAACTTTGTACAAGCAGGAGATTCAACGTCGGTAATCAATCTTACTGAAGCCACTGATTCTGTACCTGCAGATAATGAATCTATTTTTATAGAATTTGGAACAAAAAATCAAGGTAAAACTTATTACTATAATAAAGCAACAACTACATGGAATTCAGGACAAACAAAAATTAAAATAAACCAAACACCGTTGTTTGGAATGTGGGATAACGATCATATCTCATTTGACGATGCAACAGCATATCCAAATTCTTCATTTAAAGGTGCAAAAGTTTTTGAATATAAAATATCTAACACAGCAACAACAGATACAGTTTTAGGATTAAAAGTAAAATACAACACAATTAATAATGTAGGAGATCTTGTTTTTGATTCGGATCATACAGCAGGATCATTTACATATAGAATAGGTAACGCTACAAACACAAAAAAACTTTCCGAAGGTCATTTGCATTATACTACGAGCTTAACAACACATAATTCAAAAGGTGCTTGGGTTAAAAGACTTGTTGAGAGTAAACAACGAGTAATTAGAACAGTTGTAGTAGATGATTCAGAAAAACAATTATTTCCAATAGATTTTTATAAAGACTCTGTTTCTCTTACAGATTTAGAAGTCTCTGTAAGTGTTAATGGTATAAGAAAAAATTTAACAACAGATTATACTTTAGTTGATGGAACAGTAAACAAATATGTTAAATTTGTAAAAGAGTTAACGGTAGGCGATCAACTCAAGCTAGAAGGATATTCAAAAGTAAAAAAAATTGTAGGAAAAGGGATTTATGAAGTTCCAGAAAATTTATCAGTCAATCCATTAAACGTACACCTAGGTACATTTACATACGGACAAGTACTAGGACACGTAAAAAATATTTTTAGCAAGAATACAAATCTTACAGGAAGTATGCCAGGAGAATCATCACTCAGGGATAATCCAGATGCCGATTTAATAGGCGGGTTAATACTTCAACACGAAGGAACATTATTACCTGCTGTGTTTGGGTTAATAGATCAAGAATCAAATGTATTAATGGCAATAGATTATTGTAATCATGAATATGAAAAATTTTATAATGCATTTTTAACACACGGAACCGGTACAGCATATGAAGGCCTTGTTGCAGACAGAGTAGATGAGATAATAACAAAAATTAATCAAGGAAAAACTGTAACGTCCCCATTCTTTTATGAAGACATGATAGGAGTTGGAGAAAATTATTCTTTAAGAACATACACAGTACCTGATCCATCTGAAACAGAATACGCAATTGATTCATTACATATAATGACAACAACAAATAATAGAGCAGTGTACGTTTATAAAAATGATGTACAGTTAATATTAGGTACAGATTATACAGTTAGCACAACAGACGATAGTGTTAACATACTATCTACACTTGTTACAGGTGATATTATTAAAATTAGAGATTACAGCGATACAACCGGAAGTTACGTTCCTCCAACACCATCTAAATTAGGATTGTATCCAGCATTTAAACCAGAGTCATTTACTGATGACACATATGTTACAAACATTACAGCAATTAGAAGACACGACGGTTCTATTATTAAAGCATACGGAGATGAGAGAGATGAGTTAATAATTGAACTTGAAAAAAGAATTTACAATAATATCAAAACATCTTATGATTCTACTTTATTAGATATAGGTGATGTTATTCCATCAGGATTTACAGCAACAGAATATACTTTAGATGAAACAAATAAAATTTTAGGGCCAGACTTTTATGTATGGGCCGGTAGAAATGGTGTGCAATATATTAATAATACAACGTTTAAAGACGGCTCACCATTTACATACAATTACTCAGCATCAACAGATCGAATAAGCAGTGCTAGTTTACCAGGACATTGGAGAGGCATATACAATTATTTTTATGATACAGACAGTCCACATATAAGACCATGGGAGATGTTAGGACATTCAGTAAAACCAAGTACTTGGGAAAGTACATACGGAACAGCACCATACACTTCAGGTAATACAGTATTATGGGAGGCTGTGGCAGTACAACCAGGTAGATACGGCAAACCAAATATTACATCATATATTCCTGTTGACGCTTCGGGAAATTTATTAGATCCATTAGCGGCCAGACTTGTAGAAAATTTTGACATACCGGGTAGAAATAGAGCATGGAAGTTTGGTGACCAAGGACCAGCAGAAACAGCCTGGAGAAAATCATCGTCATATCCGTTTACTGTTATAAAAATGTTAGCAGTTACAAAACCAGCAAAATTCTTTAATTTATTTTTTGATAACAGTAGATTAACTAAAAATGCTTCAAACAACCTTATTAGTACAGACACACTTATAAGACAAAATTTAAGCACAGCAAAATATCATTTAGAAACTTCAACAGATTCACAAACTGGAGTTGTAACAAGATATACAACAGCAGGATATCAACCATTTGTAGTAAATTATTTGTCATCAAAAACACTTGATCCTAATGTATTCTTTTATACTAAAATGAAAGGATTAAATGTACAGTTAGCATACAAACTTGGCGGGTTTACTGATAAAAATAATTTAAAAGTTTTAACAGATTCGGTATCACCAGGGTCAGCATCAGGTTCTAAATTTATTCCAGATGAAAATTATAAAATTTTATTTAGAACATCAAATCCTGTAAACAGTTTACACTATTCGGGTGTTTTAATTGAGAAGAATACCGATTTATCAGTTGATGGATCTACATTAACTGGTGGATATAAAGTATTAGGGTATTCAACTACTAAACCGTTTTTTAATTTTTATTGGCCTGTAAAAAATATAACAAGTGAAAAAATTTCTGTAGCAGGTGCAGAAGCATTAACTTATTCAAATTATGACAAAGCAGTACAAACTATACCATATGGTCATGTCTTTGATACACGCCAAGAAGTTGTAGATTTTTTAATGGGATACGGAAAATGGCTAGGAACACAAGGATTTATTTTTGATAAGTTTTCAAATGAATTAAAAGAAGTATTAACTTGGAAAACATCAGTTAGTGAGTTTTTATTTTGGACAACGCAAGAATGGACAGCAGGCTCGGCAATTACAGTATCGCCAGGAGCAGAAGGATTTCAGTTAGATACAGAAAATTCAATTGTAGGAAAATTAAAAAATTTAGCAGGTGATTATTCTTTATTAGATGCAGGTGGAAGAAAAATTAATATTAAGGACATTAGTACTAAAAGATTAGGAAAAACATTTGATATTACTATTAACGATCCTGCAACAGGACTTTATAATGTAGCATTAAACACAGTCCAAAAAGAACACATTTTATTATTTGATAACAAGACAGTGTTTTCGGATATTATATATGAGCCATATACAGGATATCGTCAAGCAAGATTAAAATTAGTTGGATGGAAAACAAGTAACTGGAATGGTGATTATTATGCTCCAGGATTTATGTTTGATACTGCACAGGTTACATATTGGGTAAAAAATACGGATTATAAAATAGGTGACACAATAGAGTATCAAGGAAAATTTTATGTTTCAAAAGTAAATCATAATTCTTCTACAACGTTTATAAACGAAAGTTGGATGCAAAAAGATGAAAAACCAGCACCACAATTAATACCAAACTTTGATTATAAAATTTCACGTTTTAATGATTTTTATAGTTTAGAATCAAATAATTTTGATGAATCACAGCAAAGCCTAGCACAGCATTTAATTGGTTATCAATCTAGAGATTATTTAGAAAATCTTTTTGTTAATGATATTTCACAATATAAATTTTATCAAGGATATATTCAAGAAAAAGGTACTCAAAATGCTATTGATAAATTATTAAAAGCAAAATACGAAGAACAAGATATTTCTTTAGATTTATATCCAGAATGGATGATTCGTACAGCTGACTTTGGAAACACAGATTCAAAAGAAAGCATTCAAATTACATTAGACGATGATACCTATACAGCAAATTCACAAAGTATTGAATTGTATGATACTTCTAATGAATCACAACAATATGCTAGATCAGTTTATGTTGATAAAAATATTTTATATACTAAACCTGTAGAATATACAGCAAGTACAACGTTTTCAAGATACAATTATACTACAACAGGCATAGACAGAGATTTTGTGCAAGTTTACAAGACAGCAGGATATCCACAACTAACGCAAGTTCAACATACTGCATATGATATAACAGACCTTTTAAATTTAGATGTTAATTCTGTAACAGCAAACGATTTAATATGGGTTGCAAATAAATCTAATTTAGATTGGGACGTATTCCGTTTAACAACTGTAGACTATAAAATTGCATATATGAAAGCAATTAATAGTAAAACGCAGTTAGAAATTACATTTACTAATTCTCATGGATTAACAGCCGGAAGTACAACATCATTACCTGATTATTTTGCAATAGCAAGTTCTCAATCAACTGAATTAAATTCGGTTTATCTTGTACAATCTGTACCAAGCCATAAAACAGTAGTCATAGATTACACAGGCTCAACAGCATTCATGCCAACATTAGAAGATGGCTCAACAGCAGATTCGTTTGGCAATGTTTATAAATTTACATCTGTAAGAATATCATCAATGAATAATGTTAATGATATGTTATCTTACAGCGATTATAATGATTTAAATGATAGTATATTAAAAGAAGGCGACAAAGTTTTTGCAGATGCAGATGCATCTGGGTTATGGAGAGTTTATGAAAAACAAGATCCAAATACACAAATTAAAATGTTGTCACCATCAATGGTAGCAGATCAAGGATTTGGTTACAGCGTAGTTGCAAGGAACGACGGAAGAACAGTTGTAGTTGCGGCACCATCAACTGGACAAGGTACAATACACTTTTTATTTAGAAGAGAAAGTACAGCAGGAACATCATTTTTAACTACGGCATCACTTACTACAACTGCTGGTAATGATAATACTGGTAAGTTGGGTTATTCATTATCAATGAGTACAGATGAAAACTTTGTTGTAGCAGGCGGACCTTATACAAATTCACTTGGATCTGATGGTAGTACAAGATTTAACAATGCTGGTTTAATTAAAATGTTTGTGTGGGATATAACAACTTTCAAATACGGAACATTAAGTACAATAACACCACCAACTGATGAAGCAAACCAACATTTTGGCTGGGCACATAAAATTTGCGAACCAACTGTTAGTTCTCTTAGAGCTACTCCGATAAAATATATGTTTGTATCAGCACCAGGACTTACAACTGATACAGGTAGAGTTTATATGTATGAATGGGGCGTTGGAGCAGACGGCTCCACGTATGATACTTGGACACAATGTCTGACAATAGATTCAGCTGTCGCAGGAACAGGCAAAAAATTTGGACAAGCATTAGCTTCTAACGATAATGGTGATATTCTTGCAGTTAGATCTAAAGCACCAGGACAAGCAGGAATGGTAGAAATATTTGTAAGAACAACACAATCAAGTGATGATAGTACACAACACGCATTTACTCTTGCACAAACGTTAACTGGTATATCTAATGACGGTTCTAGTTTGAACAGAGAGTTTGGTCAATCGTTAACGATGAATAAAGACGGAACAATTTTAATAATTGGTGCACCAGGAGCCGACAAAACAGAACAAGCAGATGCTGGAAAAATATATTATTACAAATGGAATGTAGATGGATCTACAAATACGTATACTTTACAGCAAACAATAGAAGCACCTGATACTCAAGTTAATATGAGATTTGGAAGTTCTCTAGATATAAATGATTCAGGAACAAGAATAGTTATAGGTGCAGAAAAATTTTCAAATAGTAGAGAACATAAATTTGACGCAGGAGAAACAACATTTGATTTACAAGATACTAGATTTGTAGATGAAAATATTGGTTCAGGTGGTGCTTATACTGCCACTATGTATAATACAGAATTTGTAATTGACGATAGATTAATAACAACAAGTGTATCACCAGGCGACGATTTTGGTAGAGGTATTTGTATAATAGATCAATCAGTATTAGTTGGAGCTCCGGAAGATGACGGCAATTTGTCAAGCGACGGAAGTTCAATAGTTAGTAACGACGGAACAGTAACTTGTTTTGATTTAACAACTGATAACACATATGCATGGAAACAAATTGCTTACGAAACTGCATTAATCGATGATAACAAATTAGGACAAGTTTTTGATTTTAATAAAGATAGTAAACAAATTTTAAATTACTTTGATTTGTACGATCCAATTAAAGGAAGAATATTAGGAATAGCAGACAGAGAAATTAATATTAAAACTGTTTATGATCCAGCGTCATATAATTATGGTGAAAATATAAGAGGAGAGATTGCATGGGCAGAAGACCACATAGGAAAAATATGGTGGGATTTATCTACAGTCAAATGGTTATGGTATGAGCAAGGAGATCAAGAATTTAAAATTAATAATTGGGGGAAAGTTTTCCCTGGATCATCTATTGATATCTATGAATGGGTTGAATCAACAATGTTACCTAGTGAATGGAATGCCATGTCAACTAGTATTAACGTAGGCACGTCAGCAAATACAACAGGAAGTCCACAACATATAGACGATACACGTTATACTGTTAAACAAAAATATAGTTCAGCATTAGACGGTTTTGTAAATTATTATTATTACTGGGTAAAAAATAAACAAACAATGCCAACCAATTCGGTAGTTATAAGAAAAAATACTGCGGCATTTATAGCAACTATAATTTTAAATCCTCAACATTCTGATATTAGACATTATTCAGTTACTGATAATAACAAACTGTTAGTATTTGGTGCAAAACAAGATCTTTCTAATGATGAAGTTGTTTTAAACATTGATATAAGAACAAATACATTTGAAGGTGAAGCACATTCCGTTTGGAAGTTAGCAAGAGAAGGAGATAAAGATTTCCGTCCAGGAACACAAATTGAAACACGTTGGTGGGATTCTTTAATTGGCACAAACAACGCAGGAGATATTGTTCCAGATTTAAATTTACCTATTAATGTAAAATATGGAAATAGAGTTAGACCAAGACAATCATGGTATGTTAATAGATTTGATGCATTAAAAGAAATAATAGATTATGCTAATTCAGTTTTAAAAGGTAATCAACTTACAGGAATTATAAATTTAGATAATTTAAATGCCGCAGAAACAGAACCTACTGCACAAAGTTTAGAGTGGGATGAAAAAGTTGACACATATGCTGAGCTAACATATATTAATACTAACGATATATCAGGAACAGCAAATTATCTTGTACAAGCAGACGAAACAGTTAATGGCTTTTGGGCAATATATAAATGGAACGGAACAAACTGGGCTAGAACAAAAGTACAAACGTATAACACAGCAAATTATTGGTCATACATTAATTGGTATAAAGACGGATATAATGAAAATACACAAATAGACAAACAAGTAACATATCAATATGAATTAGATACTTTAGAGTTAGGAGTAGGAAAAATTGTAAAAGTTACATCAGCTGATACAGGCGGATGGAAATTGTATTGCAAAAAAATTACCGAATGGGATAATATCGGAACTGAAAACGGTACAATTAGATTATCAACAAAACTTTATGATTATTCGCAAGATGCAACTGGATTTGCAGATGCTGATAATTTTGATGATAACTTCTTTGATCAAGAACCTGCAATAGAAACTCGTAAAATATTAACAGCATTAAGAGACAATTTATTTGTAAACAATCTTGCAGTAGAATACAATACATTATTTTTTATTGGATTAAGAAGAGTGTTATCGGAACAAACTTATGTAGACTGGGTGTTTAAAACATCTTTTATTAATGCAAAAAATTCTGTAAGAACATTAGATCAAAGAAAAACATATACAGCAGGTACAGACAGTTGGATTGAAAGTTATATTAACGAAGTTAAACCTTTCCATACAAAATTACGAGAATATAAATTAGGATACACAGCATCTGAAATCGAAGACGTAGTATCTACAGACTTTGATAATCCACCTTTCTATGATACAACAACAGGTGCAATTAGAAATTTAAACATATCTGGTGATACCGGAAAGCAAACAGAATATCCTCATAAATTTTGGAGTGAATATTATAAAAAACACGTAGCAACAATTACAATATTTAAAGCAGGATCAGGGTATACAAAAATTCCAACAGTTACAATATTAGGCGGAACAATAGGCAGTACAGGTCCATTCCAAATATATGATACAGCATCAGCAGGAGTAAGTTCAGGGTCATTAGGATATTACTATCCACTGTACACATCAAAAGCACTAGCAAATATTGCCGATACACAAAACAGTGGATCAGGTACATCTAGAGAATTTACGTTTAATAGTCTTTCTGGAAAGTTTTATCAACCAACTTCAAATACAACATACGCACAAACGTTACAGTCCGGAACGTATAAAATGTATACAACACCAACTACAACAGCGGCAACAGCCACAGCAATTATTAAAAATGGGTCAGTGTCAGCAATTACAGTAACCGGTATAGGTGCAAATTATACAACAACTCCAACAGTAATGATTACAGGTGGAAAAGATGATGGCACAAATCCTACAGATCAGGCTAAAGCATATGCAAATTTAAACAACGACCTTGTAAGAGACTTTAGTACAACAGTTAAATTTGATAGAATATCAGCTACAAGTTCTGTTGTTGATTGGTTGGCATTATCTAGTTACGCTTATGGAGATTTAATTAGATATAAAAATCAATTATACAAAGCAACAAGTGCCTTTATTGCAACATCAGATTTTGATGATAACTTAGATGATGTATATAAAGTGTATGGAGACGAAACAGGATTATCAGCCGCAGACAGAACAAAAGGTTTCTATACGCCAACTTCTGGAATGGCGGGGAACGAACTATCACAAGTTATGTCGGGTGTTGATTATGGTGGAACGATGGTTACAGGATTATTATTCTCACAAGGGCAAGGATGGGATAAAGCAGGTTGGTATGATTATGCCTGGGACTCTCATGGAGCAACAAAAATTAAAAAGTTTTATGGAGACGGTATTACAGTTGCATTTACATTTACATCAGCACCAGCTACTACTGAAGTTTTCCAGGTCTATATTAATAGTGTAAAACAAACAGACGTAGTTAAAGGCGACGGGTCAACAAAAACATTTACATTAAGTTCAGCACCAGCAGACGGAGTTTTAGTTGAGTTTATACCATTTGATGATGACGGTGTATTAACACCAACTGATGATAGAACATTAGATTCAATTGTTAAAGGCGGATTATTTAATTCAGCTTTAGGAACAGCGCCATCAGATATACTAATGGAAGGAGATGATTTTATTTCTCCTGAAACAAGTTATGCTCCAGAAGAAGCAGTTCCAGGACAAATGTTTGATACAGTAGATATAAAAGTTTATACATCACCAGAATCAGGTGCACCATTTATTACAACAAAAAATTACCTAGTTGATAGTTCAACAACAACGTTCTCAACAGGAGAACATCCAGGAACATTAGCATCTGTTACAGTATCAGTGGACGGAGTAACTAAAAAAATTACAACAGATTATACAATTAATGTACAAAATAAAACAATTACATTTAACATAGCACCAGCAACTAATAGTAACGTATCAATTAGAACGTTTGCAATATCAGGAGAAAATTATAGAGTTTTAGATACGTACACAGGAGATGGTAGTACAGTTGCATACATAACATCAACAAGAGAAAATTTTAATTTAGATTCTAGTAATTCACAAATTTATATTACAATTAATGGTATACCAGAGACAGCATACACAACATCGTCATTAGGAAAATTATTAACTGTTACATTTAATTCTGCTCCGGCGGCAAATGCTTATGTTCAAGTTGCAGGATTTAATCAAACATCGGCAACAAGAGCGTATGCTCAAATTATGTCAAATACAATTACATATGATGGATCAACAGACAGATATACTTTAACATATCCACCAGGAGCAATTGGTCCTTATTCAGGATTAACTATGATTGAACTTAATGGAAAAATGTTAAGAGGACCCGACAACACATATTATTTAGGTGATGGAAGTACATACAATTATGGTGTAGTAACAGGCTTGGGCGACGACTCAACAGTAGATCCATCAAAAACTATTTCATCAGCAACTGATGTACAAGTATTTGTAAACGGAGTACAAAAAATATTAAACACTGATTACACAGTTGATATTGGAGCACAAACAGTTTCAATGGTAACAGCACCAACAGTAACAGATGTAATTGCAATATCAACATTAGTTGATAATCATTATTATAATGAAGGCAATGATATAATTTTAATTCCAAGTAGAATAACAAGTCCTTATAGTTTATCTGCAAGTGATATTATAACAGTAACAACATTTAATAATGCACTTGGTACAAAATTAAGAAGAGAAGTGCTAGAAGGCAAATCAAACGGAATATTTAAATTAAGATTTGATCCGTTAAATTCAGATTACACAACAGTCTGGTTGAACGGAACACAATTAATAGAAGGACATGATTATCTATTATCAGGAAGTACAATAACAGTTGTAGGAAAAACGATAACAGCATCAGATAGATTAGATGTAATGTATTTTGCCTTAGGATCAGCAACAAGTGCCACAGGATTTAGAATATTTAAAGATATGTTGAATAGAACATTCTACAAACGTATCTCCAAAACAAATACAACTGCAATAGCAAACGACATTATGCCAGAATCGTCTACGATTCAAGTTGTAGATGGAACAAAATTACCCGAAGTAACTGGAACAACGCCAGGAGTTATCTTTGTTGATAAAGAAAGAATAGAATACTTTATTAAATCAGGAGATACATTATCTCAATTAAGAAGAGGTACTTTAGGAACAGGAATTAAGGAGCATAGTTCAGGAGCGGAAATTGTAGACGCATCTGGAACTCAAACTATCCCTTATGCTGATACAGTATATACTGACACTTATACAGGTGATGGTAGTACAGTACAGTTTACTACAACAAAAACTGTAACCTCAGCTAGTCAATTAGACATATTCATTGGTGGCCAACGATTGTTGTTGACTAGCGAGGACGGTTCAACTATTAACTATTCAGCGTCTGGAACAAATGTAACTTTAAGCACAATACCAGCATCTGGGACACAAGTTAAGATATTACACAAGAAAGGACAGGTCTGGTATACAGGGTTAGACGGTAATCCTGCTGACGGTAAAGGATTACAAGCATCAACAACTCAACAAGCTAAATTCATAGCAACGGAGCCAACAAATGCACCTGAATAAATACAATAAGATGACAGAAGAAATTAAACAAAACGAGCATAAAGAAGAAATCAAAAAACCACAGGATAACAGTGGTGTTATGATGACTGGACACATTAAAATATCTGATCCAGAAACAGGTGAAGTAATAGTAGATAAAAGTAATGCTATCCACTATGAAAATATGTCTACGGCATTAGCAAATTCATTAGCAAATAAAACAACAGGATTTGTACACGAAATGGCATTTGGAAATGGTGGAACGTCAGTTGATCCAACAGGAATTATAACTTATCTAACGCCAAATTCAACAGGTACAAGTGCAACATTGTACAATCAAACATATTATAAAGTAGTAGATGATAATTCATCTACTAATAAAGACACTACAAGAAATAAAATGGAAGTAAGACACACAGCAGGTAACAAGTACACTGATATAGTTGTAACTTGTACATTAGATTATGGTGAGCCTACTGGACAATCAGCATTTGATAACACAACAAATTTTAATGGTGATTATGTGTTTGACGAACTAGGATTAAAAAGTTGGGAAGGAACGGAAAACGGGTCAACAAACAAATTGTTAACACACGTTGTATTCCACCCGGTACAGAAATCATTAAACAGATTAATACAAATCGATTATACTTTAAGAGTACAGTCATTAACAACATTCACTGAAACAAGTTCAACAGCAATAAGCACATCAAATACTGTAAGCGGAACAACAGCAGGTAGTAACACAGGATACTAAGAATGGCATACACAGTAAACAAAACAAATAGTTCAGCATCTCCAAACCAGTATACGGTACAAGATGGGGTTGTCAATACACAAACTGATTTAAGTTTAATTGGAAAAGGCTATTCGGGTTATGGTGAGAGTATTGCAGAAAACTTTTTACACTTATTAGAAAACTTTTCAAACACAACTGAGCCAACGAAACCAGTTATTGGACAACTTTGGTTCGACTCGTCAAGCTCAAGAATAAAAGTTTACAACGGATCATTATGGGCACCATTAGGTGGAGCATCTTTTCAATCAACTGCACCTGCATCGCAAGTGTCAGGAGATATTTGGATAGACTCAGATACTGGTCAAATGTTTTTTTATAACGGAACAACAAATATTTTAGTAGGTCCACCAGCTGGTACAGGAACAACAAACGGATTTACATATGATGCAATATTAGACGCAACTGATTCTTCTAAAAATATTACAAAATGGTACAATGACGGAAGTTTAGTTGCAATAATTTCTGATTCAACATTTACACCAAAAGCTACAATTTCAGGTTTTGCAACAGTTAAAAAAGGAATAACACTTTCAACTGCAATAACAGATTTTAAATTTCAAGGAACATCATCAGACTCAGATGCATTAGGCGGAGTTACCGCGGCAAATTTTTTGAGATCAAATGCTAATGATACAACAACAGGTACATTAGGTATTGTAACTGACTCAGGTATGACAGTTGGAACAGATAGTGATATATCTATAACAGTTGACGGTACTGGAGCAATTATTGCCAATACAATACAAGATACAGATATTACGTTTAAAGTTAATAATGGAGGTGTTACTACAACAGTAATGACTTTAGATGGGTCTGAAGCAAGGATAGGAATTGGAACAACAATACCTAGTACAAAATTAGAAGTAGCAGGTACAGTTACAGCAACAACATTTGCAGGAGCATTAACAGGAAACGTAACAGGAAACGTTACAGGTACAGCAAGTTTAGATATGCCTTTAGCAGGTGGTACACTAACAGGAACATTAACATCTTTAAATATTCTTCCAGCGGCAAATACAACATACGATATTGGATCTTCAAGTTATGGATACAACACAGTTTACGCCAAAGCAACATCGGCGCAATATGCTGATTTGGCTGAGAAATATGAAACAGACTCTACGTATGACGTAGGTACAGTTGTTATATTTGGTGGAGAAAAAGAAATTACAAAATCAACAATAGCAAATGATTCAAGAGTTGCAGGTGTTATAAGTGAAGATCCTGCATACTTAATGAATAATTCTTCTGAAGGTCAAGCAGTAGCACTTGTAGGAAAAGTTAAGTGTAAAGTGCATGGCAATATTTCAAAAGGTGATTTGTTAACTACTTGTGGAGACCACCCAGGATGTGCCAAAAAAGCAATCAATCCTGTATTGGGTTCTATTGTAGGAAAAGCAATGGAAAATAACGAAACAGCAAAAGAAAACACTATTTTAATAAGTGTAGGGAGACTATAAATACTGGTATAATATTATGGCATATACAATAAACAAAACAGACGGCTCAGTAATAGCTACAATAACAGATGGAACAGTAGATAATAGTACATCATTAGCACTGTTTGGAAAATCTTATTCAGGCTTTGGTGAACATTTAAATGAAAATCTTGTTAAGCTACTAGAGAGTTCAGCTTCAACGGCACAACCAACAGCACCATTAAAAGGTGAGTTATGGTTTGATACAACAACAAATCAAATAAAAGTTTACGATGGTACATCATTTAAACCAACTGGTGGTGCAAAATCTCAAACAACTCAACCAAGTTCTGCATCAGCAGGTGATTTATTTCATGATACTGATGATGATCAAATATATTTTTATACTGGTAGTGCTTGGCAATTATTAGGTCCAGTTTTTTCAAAAGGACAAACGTTATCAGGATGGAAGGTAGAAACACTTGGAAGCTCAGGTGGAAATAAAGTTGTATCTTCAATGTATGCAAATAGTACAAGAGTTGCAATTTTATCAAAAGAAACATTTACACCAACAGTAACACAAACAGGATTTGCTTCAATTAAAGCAGGACTAACATTAAATTCAAGTTTAGGTGCAGTGTTTGATGGAACAACTACTTCAGCAACAGCTTTGGATGTATCAGGAACAACTAATACTTCAAGCTCAATAATTGCAGGTGGAAACTTTTTAAGAGCAGATGCGGCAGATACAACAACTGGTGCAATTACAATTGATGCAGACACAGGATTAATTGTAGGAGATGCACAAGAATTTTCAATTTCAGTAGCAAGTAATAATGTAACACTTGCACAAGGATCACAAGATAAAGACATTAGTATTACAACAAACACTGGTGGAACACCCACAACTAGATTAGCAATTACAGGCGCCAGCGGTGCAATGGCACTTACAGGTAACGTTACAATTACAGGAAATTTAACAGTTTCAGGAGAATACGATACTGCTTCATCAAACGTATCAACATATGATGATGCATTTATTAAAGTAAACACAGGTAACTCAGAAGCAGATGCAGGATTGATTGTTGATACCAGTGATACTGATGATGCAAGATTATTTTATCAAGTTTCGACAAATAATTGGGTAGCTGGAGAAAATCAAACATACTCTCAAGTTATTACATTAGCAGATGCAGTTACAGATGGTAATGCTACTAAATCAGCAGTATTAAAAACATCGGCGGCTGGACTAGTAACAGTAACTAACGTTTCGTTAGCGGCAGTTGGATCTATTACATACACTGATACCTCAAATGTAAGTGTTCCGACAATTGGTGCAGTAGCCACTTTAAGTTTAAAATGGGGCGGATCATTAAAAACTGTTTCAACATCTAATCCAACAAGCGGTGATGGTAGCGACGGAGACTTTTGGTTTGTAAGGGAGAACTAACCCTTATGTCAATTATAACTAAAGAATTTATATATACAGGCGGAGTACATTTAGCTCAAGTCCCTCATGGAACTACAACACTTACATTACATTTATGGGGTGGTGCCGGAGGTGGCGGAGGTGATGATGTTGGAGATGGTGGATCAGGATCATCTGGACAATATGTTACAGTAACAAATTTAGATATACGTGCATATGCTGGAGTTAAACATATTACCGTTACAGTAGGTGGCGGTGGTGGTGGTGGAACAACTGGCCTCGGCGCCGATGGTGGCGAACTTGGAAATAGTTTAACAGCCTACTCAGGTGGTAAAGGCGGGTCGTCAGGTCCAAACAATCCATCAGGATCAGGAGGTGGCGGTGGCGGAGCCACAGTAGTTACAGTTTTTGCAACTGGACAATCATTTGACAATACAATAGTAGCCATAGCCGGTGGTGGTGCTGGCGGTGGTGGAGGTGGTGCCAAGTCAGGTGGTGCCGCTGGATCTAATACAAATAGTGCCACAGTAAACGCAACAGGAACATTAGGAGAAAATGGTGCCCATCATAGTGCAGAAGGTGGAGGTGCAGGTGCTGGAGGCGGTGGAGCCGATGGTGGAAAGGGTGGTTCAGCAGATCAAGGAGATATAGGAGCATTTGGTGGAAGAGCAGGATCAAATACTGTACCATCAGGCGGATCAGCTAATAATGGTTCAGGTATAACACCAGGCGGAACTGGAGTAAGTTATTATGCATCAAATATAGCAATTGGTGGTGCTCATGCCCAACCAGGTAATAACGGAAAAGCAGTTTTAATTTTTACAATACCAGCAGAAGCACATTATAAAGTTGGTGGTGCATGGAAAAAAATTACATCAATACAACAAAAAGTTTCAGGAACATGGAAAAGTCTTGGTGCAGGATATACAAAAGTTTCAGGAGTATGGAAAGCCTTATTTGCTAACGATGTAAGTTTTTCTGTAAACTATGCAGGATTTGGTAATGATATTGGCGGAACAACGTCAGGTACGGTAGGAGTTCAAGGAGCCATACCAGCTTCTCCATCAGCGGTTGCCAATCCACCCGGAGGCGGTGGAGAAAGCAGACCAGTTCCACCTAAAAAATGTCAAGTTGGTAGCTGGCCAGCTGATTACAATATCAACGATCCAGTATATGGTTATTGCCAGACAACTAATAATAATGGATCATCTTGTTTCATTGCAGGTACCATGGTCAAAATGGCGGACGGTACAGACATGAAAATAGAAGATGTTGTACCAGGAGATTTAGTAAAAGGTAAAGACGGAAATAACAAAGTACGTTCATTAGATCCCACTACTCTAGGAAATAGAAAATTATATGCTTTTAACGGAAGTAACAATTTCTTTGTTACAGCTGAACACCCATTCTGGACAACAGATGGTTGGAAGGCAATAAACCCAGAAGCAACAAAAGAAGAATCAGTAGATTTATATAATGAATTAACAGGATCATTAGAAGTTGGACACGAAATACAAACATTAAATGGTATAGTAAGAATAAAATCAATAGAATCAAAAGAGATTAATAAGCCAGATTTACCATTATACAATTTTCATGTAGAAAACGATCACTCTTATTTTGCTGATGGATATTGTGTTCACAATAAAAAAATTATTTGTACAAAATTATTTGAGTTAGGTTATCTACCACAAGAAGTATACACAGCAGATCAACAATTTGGAGAATGGTTACGAGAAAACGATCCTTATGCATATTTTGGTTACGTCAAATGGGCGAGTGTTGTAGTTGAATGGATGGAAAAAGAAGGTCCACAATGTATGTTCTGGATTAAAGACAAAAAAGTACGAGGTGAGAAGCAAAAAGCTCTTGCTATAAGTTGGGCAAAAAGAATTGCTACTCCATGGGCACAACATATGGCTTATAGAATGGGAACATTACCAGAAGATAGCAAAGCAGGTAGAACAATAATGAAATTTGGTTTATGGTTAAGCCGTTTAATTGGTAAAACTACAAATACTACAACAAATACTAAATCTGTAAAACTTGGATATAGTATGTGGGCGATATTTGGAATACTATACATAATGGCAGGAATAAAAGGAAAATAAATAAGCGTAAGGAGACATTTAAATGGCAACTAAAGAGCAAGTCACTGAATATATTGATGCACAATTTGTTGGTGATGAAGGTACAGAAATTCACACTTATTGGCAGGAACAACAGCTTTTTGTTGAACAAAGATATGCAGGTAATAGACTTGGTGTAATTCAGGAATGGATGTCACCTGAAGTTGCAATAATATTACAGAAATTAATTGGTGATGCTGAGATGGTGTCACAAATTGCAAAGAATAGGAGTAATAGTTAATGATAACTAAACAAGAATGTGCAGATTATATTAATGCAAATATGTCAGTAGCATTAACTCCTGAAGAAAAAGATACGCTTAGAAATTCAATAGTCGATAATAAAATTCCATTATTATTAGTTGAAACATTAATTGAAGTATTCGGTGATGTTACAATGTTAGTTGAAATAAGGGACGCTGGATAATGGCATACGAAATTAACAACACATTTGGAACTAAAATAGTTTCATTAGCAGATGGTACACTAGATACCACTACTACGGATCTTGCACTCTTTGGAAAAGGTTATGCAGGATTTGGTGAGAAGTTAAATGAAAACTTTGTAAAAGTTTTAGAAAATTTTAATAATACATCAGCACCAACAAATAAAATTCAAGGTCAAGTTTGGTTTGATCAAACAAATAAACAAATCAATGTATATACTGGTTCTAAATGGAAACCAGTTGGATCAACAACAAACTCAACTACATCACCAACAAACGCAGTATTAGGAGATATGTGGTTTGATACAAGTAACACTCAATTATATGTTTACACAGGAACAGCATGGTCATTAATTGGACCAACAACAATAGCAGGATCAGGTGTAACACAAATGGTTTCTGAAACAATTTCAGATCAAACAGGTGTAAACAAAACAATATTAAAAGGTGTAACAAATGATACAGTTGTGTTTATTATATCAGCTGAAGCATTCACACCATCAAGTACAGAAACAAATGCCGCGGCATTAATTACAGCAGGATTTAATACAGTTGCACAAGGAATACAATTATCCTCATCAGTTGCTTCAGTAAAATTTAGAGGAACGTCAACAGGTTCAGACGCATTAGGTGGAATAGCCGCGGCAAATTATTTGAGATCAGATCAAAATGATACAACAACAGGTTCGTTTAGTATTTTAAATGACACAGGAATAATTCTAGGTGCTGGGTCAGACATTACTATGAGTTTAAGTAGTGATAATTTAACTATTGCAAACACAACAATAAACAAAGATATAAGTTTTACAGTAAACGATGGTGGTGTAACGAAAACTCCATTAGTAATTTCAGGTGCATCAGGAAGAATAGAACATTTAAGAGTAGGCGATTTAACAGTTGACGGAACACATACTATTATTAACACATCAAATTTATCAGTTGAAGACAACATAATTGAATTAAACAGAAATATATCTAATAATGCAGGTATGCCAAACTTCACAGGTATTAAAGTAAACAGAGGAGCAACATCTACTGTTACTGAACAAGATTTATTTTGGGTTTGGGACGAAACATTTGCAGACGACGGAACAACTTTATATGGAAATGCAGGCGGTGCCTGGACAGCATTTAAATCAGGAGGCGGTGACGAATTATCAGCCGCAACATTAGTTGATATTAGAGCCAATGTAGTACACGCACAGGCCACAACGGCCATGTATGCAGATTTGGCAGAAAGATATGCTTCAGATATGACATTAGAAGTAGGTGATGTTGTAAAATTAGGTGGAGAAGAAGAAGTTACTAGATGTGATGAAGCATTAAGCGATAAGGTGTTTGGAGTTGTAAGTGATTCGCCAGCATTTTTAATGAATGCCAACGCAGGTAACAATGATTCACATCCAATGATAGCATTAAAAGGACGTGTAATGGTTAAAATACAAGGAAAAGGAGAAGCTGGAGATCGTATTGTTTCAGCAGGAAACGGCGAGGCTAGAATTGTTAATTTAGATGAATGCACTGCTTTTAATACCATTGGAAGACTATTGAAGGCTAAATACAACGAAGATACAACATTAACGGAATGTGTAATAGGAGTTAAATAGCATTATGGCATACCAAGCTGGGGATAAAATTTTAGACGACCAATATAACTCGTTTGTGAACGGAAGTTCGGCAGGCGCATACGGAATTAATCATATAGGTGGAACGGGTGCATCAGAGTACGGTTTAGGCCAAGCTCATATTAGTGCAGTATCACCAGGCGATTCAGTAACAGCATCACAATGGAATGCATTGTTCACACAAATGGACAACATTGCCAATCATACAAACGACACATTAAGTTCAACACCACAAAGATCGGCAGGTAATCCAGTTGCGGTTATATCAGCTTTACAAACAGATTTAAATACACTTGCGGCATCAGTTGCGGCAGGTTGTCCAAGTGCAACAGCAGTTGCGGCAGGTTCAGAATTACAAAGTTCAGTTTCAAGTACAAGATGGGTAGGCACACACACAGTAGAACATTCAATTACATTTGCATCTAATACTAATTTAAGATACTTTTTTAATGCAGGTGGAACAATGAGAATGTTATTTACTAGAAATGGTAACGGTGGTAGTTCTGCAACATCAAAAGACAGTTCAGTTGATGAATTAATTGCGGCAATTGGTAACTTTGACTTAAAACAAACTACATCTACTAGAACAGGTTCAGGTGAAACTGTAACAACAAACGGTTTAGCACTTGGTGTTAGAGATTTAACTGCAACTTATCAAACTTTATTAAGACTTACACAATCTTCAGGAACATATACATCAATGTATATAGATATCCAAGCAAAGTTAGATGCCGTGATAGGATCAGCAGTAACAGTAGTAATGAAATACACATTAGTTGATGCAGATTCTGGTGATGGTGATTATACTTCTGGTAATTTATCATCAGTTGATGTAAATGCGAACTACATTGGTATAACAGACTTTTCTACTCGTATAGTTGCTCCAACAACAGCACAAGGGTTGGCGTCAGTAACGACAATTGCCTCAAGTGCAGTAGTAAGTAACGCAACAACATAATAATTAAAAATATTTTACCATATTGACTATGTCAATAATTAACTGTATAATACAGTTATGGATATTGGCACTCTTAAAGACTATTCTGATCTAGCATATAATCTAGCTCAACTAAAAAAGAACGCACTAGAAAAAATGCGTTCTAGACAGATTATAGCGTATAATGGCAGGCTCTTTCGAGCAGACGCCAATACCATAAATGTAGTTCAAACGTATAAAGCACACTCTAAAAAGTTTTATATGTTAGACACTAATGACAATCCTTGTTATATAACTGATCCAGATGAATTTTTGAGAATGTTAATTGAAAGAAACCAAGAAACACTCAACTCATATCATCAACTACACGAGGATCTAAAAAATAAAAGGTTAAAATGACCACAGGTGTATTAATGTATTGTTTTGATACGCCAGAGGTTAACTATCATTTGTTAGCCGAACGTTGTGTAGCACAAATACGAAAATATCTAAAACTAGAAATTACTATTGTTACTAATATTGACACTTATAAAAAGTTTAAACCATTAGGTATGATTAATTATAAGTTAGTTGACAATTACACACGTAATAGAAGAGGTTATAGAGGTAGAAATATTGCTTGGTATAATTTTGAAAGGGTAATGGCATATGAACATTCACCTTATGATAACACTATTCTTATGGATTGTGATTATTTTGTTTTCACAGACAATTTATTAACTTACATTAATACAGATTATGAATTTTTATTGCATAATAAAGTACATGACTTAACAGGAGAAAACATAATCGAAGGCAAAAACGAATCAACGATACCAATTGTGTGGGCTACTGTTACTATATTTCGTAAAACAGAATTTGCTAAAAAAGTATTTGATTTAATTAAACATATACAAAAGCATTATGAACATTATAGAAACCTGTATCGTATAAAATATAGAAATTATAGAAATGATTTTGCTTTTGCAATAGCATTACATCAATTAAACGGACATACTTCACACAAAAATTTTATTCCAACCCCAATGGCTATGTTAGCTCATGAAGTTGATGCTATGGATATAACAGAAACCGGAATAATATTCAAGTATAATAATAAAGTTAATATGGTTGAAGAACAAGATGTTCATGTTATGGATAAGGAGTTTGTAAATGTCTAATAAAGGATATACTTGGTTTGCATTAAACAATTCTACTACTGATTATATAGAATTAAGCAAAAAACTTGCAAGGTCAATTAAAAAATATAATAAAGAAAACCAAGTTTGTATTATTACCGATAAACCAGTACAACATAATGAGTTTGATCATGTAGTTGTATTAGATCAAGATTATAGCAAAGATCAGGAATGGAAGTTAAACAATGAGTGGCAAGTTTTTAATTTAACACCTTTTAAGCACACAATTAAATTAGAAGCTGATATGTTGTTTACAACTAATACCGATTGGTGGTGGAATTATTTGCACCAACACAATATGGTGTTTTCATATCATTGCAGATGTTATCGAGATAAAGTTATTAAACGTACACCTTATAGAAAATTATTTGCAAAAAATAGTTTGCCAGATGTATATAACGGATTAACCTATTTTAGAAGAAGTAAAAAAGCAGAAGCATTTTATAATATTTGTCGAGATATTATATTAAATTGGAACAAAGTTAAAAGTACAATGTTAATAAATTGTCATGATAAAGAGCCAACAACAGATGTTGTATATGCTCTTGCACTTAAAATACAAGATCCTTTACAAGAGAGTTGTATAAAATATGATTGGTTTAATTTTATGCATAACAAAAGTGGTGTAAATGGATTAAGTCAAGCATATAATAATGACCAATATCTATATACAATGACAGTAGGTCATCCTTTAGAAGGAGAATACATTTATTCAGGTGGTTATAAACAGTCTCGGATATTTCATTATCATAATAAAAAATTAATAAAGGAATTATATGAGTGAGTTTTGGAAAGCACAGAAAGAATTTAAACCAACACCTACTAAAAAGCATTATCTTACGTTTAACAAAGAAGAAATAGAAGTAAGTTTGCAACAATATTTAGAAGTTACAAATGCAGGTATCGAGAATTTTGAATATAAGGATAAAAAAATTGTAAGAAAGAAACGTGTACCTGTAGAACAACAACAACCAACGTTACATTCAGCTGATGTAGGATACCATTTTTATAATGGAGATCCGTTTTGGGTAGAAAAACATAATAGAGGAGGATTTGAATGGCGGATAGAGTAAGAGTTTCAGATTTAGATTTTGTTTACATTAGTTATAAAGAGCCTAATAAAGAAGAAAATTGGGCAGACTTGTTAAGCAAAGTACCTTGGGCAAAAAGAGTAGACGGGGTTGTTGGATTTGATTCAGCACACAAGGCCGCGGCTGAAAAAGCTGAGACAGATTTTTTTATATCAGTTGATGGTGACAACATAATTGATGAAAGTTTTTTATTACAAACGTTAGATTGGTCAAAAACAGATTCAAAAGCAGTACATCGTTGGCGAGCAAGAAATAATATTAATG
>Ga0302123_10000124_pt1 | contig 57949 bp, 28 predicted proteins | sample CB21_321_MG_FD_203109 | JGI IMG/M metagenome (GOLD analysis project Ga0302123, IMG submission 203109) | Marine microbial communities from Western Arctic Ocean, Canada - CB21_32.1 | ecosystem: Environmental > Aquatic > Marine > Oceanic | place: Canada: Western Arctic Ocean | collected 2017-09-28 | reverse complement strand
CCCATACGGCAACACCAATCCTGCCCGGACGCCAGAAACGTCTGCCCACAAGCAGGTCTTCATCTACGAACACGATCCTCAGAATCGCTCGTTTTCCCGCGAATTCCAGCAGCCCGGGAACTGCTGGGGCGCGACGGACAACGGGAACGGCAGATCGCCGACCGCATTGGCAGGGAATCCGGCGGGTCACCGTTCTTCGTGTGGGAACTGGCGCAGCACATGCAGGACGATGCGGCGGGTAATGTCGCGACCCTGGAACTCGATGAAGTGATCTGGTCGCGCGTCTGCCGATTGAATGAAGAAACCCGTCGGTTGCTGGAGGTCATCGCTGTTGCCGGACGTCCGATGCGTACTTCCGAGGCCTACCAGATCATCGACGAAAGAACCCAGGGTCCGAGTCTGCTGGCCCAGCTTCGAACCAGCAACTTTGTGCGCACCACCGAGCAGGAAGACGACACAGTCGTTGAGACGTATCACGACCGCATTCGTGAATCCGTTGTCAATCACCTGTCCGCCACCAAAGTACGCGGACACCGCCTCAAGATTGCGCTGACGATTGAACAGACCGCCGGCTTCAGCCTGTCCGAGATTGAATCACACATTCGCAGCACACCAGACTTTGCAGAAGCCAATGAGCCGCTTCAGATTGATCATCGGCAATGGCAGCGGATCTTTGATCTCGCTCATTTCTTCGACGCGGCGGACAAGCCTGAACGAGCTCTTCCGTATGCGCTCGTAGCGGCAGAACGAGCGAAGTCACAGAACGCTTTCGACGTGGCCGAACAGCAGTTTGAGATCGCGCGGCGTGGAGCAGACGCCAGTGCGGGAGCCGACACCATGCGGTTTCGCATCGCCGAAGGATTCGGCGAGGTGTTGATGATGCGGGGACGATACGACAGGGCCAACCTGCAGCTTCAGGCGGCTCGACACCTGGCGACCGACAGTCTCACACTGGCCCGCATCGATGGGAAACGCGGATTCCTGTGCTTCAAGTCGGGGGACATGCCGAATTCGGCACGTCATCTCGAAGCGGCGTTGAAAGAACTGGGCACTCCACCGCCTCGCAATATTGTCATTCAGGTCGTGGCCGTTGTCAGAGAACTGGTGGTCCAGCTTCTGCACTCGTGGCTGCCGTCGACCTTTACTCAGCGACGAAACCCGGACACGGAATCCGGTCGCCGGGACCTGTTTCGAGCGCGACTCTACGACCTCTTGTCGTATCCATACTGGTGGATCAAGGGCCCGATTCCGAACCTGTTGACGCACCTGCGACACATGAATCTCGCCGAGCGATATCCACCATCGCAGTTGATGGGTCGAGCGTACGCGCTTCACGCAATCATCATGCAGGCGGCACCGCTACCGGGTCGCGGAATCGCCTACTCCGAACAGTCGTACCGGATTCACCACGCAGACGGAGACCTCGTCGGTCAGGGCAAGGCTCGCAGTTACCAGACATTCGCATATCTCACCGCAGGACGATTCAAAGAAGGCGTCGAGTCCGGCCGGGAAGCCGTGCGGCTGCTGGAAGAAGCGGGCGACGTCTGGGAAGCCAACATGGGACGCATCATTATGAGCGTCCCACTCTACTTCTGCGGGGACCATAAAGCAGCGGCAGCCCAGGCCAGGCCCGCAAGGCCGTTCGCATCGGCCAGGAAACCGGCGACGTGTCGTCCGTGGTGATCGCACTATGGTTCTGGACGCTCTACGCCCCGGAGCAGGTGCCAGAGGGATTGATCACGTCCGAGCTTAACCAGCCGTCGAAGGACCCATTGTCAGACACGTCAATCATTCTGGCTCGCGGCCTCGAATTGCTGCACCGCGAAGACAACCCGCGCGAGGCAGCGAAGGTGCTGCAGGAGAGCCTGGACGTTGCCAGAAAGCGTGGACTCCGAAACCCGTGCGTTTTCTGTGGACTGACCTGGAAAACGGAAGCCCTGCGCATCGTGGCCGAACGCGAACCGGAAGGCCCCGCCCGCACGGCGGCTCTGAAACAGGCCCGCAAAGCCGCCCGCAATGCGCTGTTCGCCACAAGGTGGTACCTGACATCCCGCCCTCAGGCCCTGCGGGAAAAGGCACTCATCAGTGTCCTCGAAGGCAACGAGTCCAAAGCCCGTCGCTATTTCGAGGAGAGCATCCAACTCGCCCGACAGCAGGACGCCACATACGAAGTCGCGCGAAGCGAACTGGCCCAGGGCGAAGCCGGCCTCAAATTCGACTGGCCAGACGCAGAACAGCAGGTCGCATCGGCGAGTCAGGAAATCGCCCGCATCAGGCACTTCGCGACGGTCGACGAATCAACGAACGCATCGGCGAGTGCGCCCGTCACTTGATGGCCGGTCGTTTTTCCCAGCGACTGCGAGCTGTTCTCCGTCTGGCGAGAATGTCACAAACGCCGCATGCTGCTCGATCGTTCGCGTCTTTGTGACGATCTTCTCCGGTTCATTGTCCCATACGATGACATGCCGCCATCGCGCCAATCAACTGGCGACGCGAGAAGACTGACGCTTCTCAGCCATGAGTGCGATCAGGCTCTTTTGAGGGTCGGCGAACTTCTGTAGCCCTTCCGGCATCAGCGTCTGTTCGAGATGTGCGAAGTCGACGAGCCGGTCGATTTCTTCGATTACGTCGGTCGGCGGCAACTGGTCGACCAGTGGTTCAAAAACCCGCCCTGCAAGTTGCTGCATCGCGGCATTTGTGCCAGGCGGATTGGTCTGAATATCGGCTCCAGCCAGAGCGGACACGTACTTGTCGACCGGATCGTTGGGATTCTTGGTTCCGGTGCTGGCAAAGATCATCTCCTGTCGCAGGGGCACGTTTTTGTCACTCCAGAATTCCCTGTTCTCAAGAAAGATGCGTTGCGCATTCACGATCCCAACCATCCCCTGTGCACGCTCGGAAAGCTCGGGCACGTACTGTGCCGTGTAGACATCGACCCGGCTGACAAAAATGCTGTAGACCGACTTGAAGAGATCGAGCGATGCACGTCGCTGTGCACCTCGCCAGACAGCGTCCCTGGCGGCCTCGTACTGTCGCTGTGTGAAGATCAACGTGACGTTGACTGACACGTCATGCGCAACAAGTTCCTCCAGCGCCGCGAGCCCTGCTTCGGTGGCTGGCACCTTGATCATGCGGTTCGGCTGCCCATCCGCCCACTCCACACCGCTCGTCACGTACTTTGACGTGCGCTCTTCAACACTCAACGGGCAATTGACATCTTCCAGTAACGGGTCGAGTTCGAAGCTGACGTAACCATCATCGCCCCGAGTCGCTTCCCACACGTCCCGAAAGACATCCTGAGCCTCACTGACCAGTTGATTCGTCATTGCCCACGCCGCGTCCTGGTCGTCCAGTCCGGTCGCCATCAGCGTCTGCAGCGGGTCATCGAATCGCCCCGAACGAATCAGATCGGCGATGATGATCGGATTCGACGTCGCACCTGTCGCTCCAAGCGCGCGGTTCTCGGGGATGAGTTCGGGATCAACACTGTCCAGCCACAGACGAGTCCCGCAGGCAGTGAGAGATTCCAGCGGAGTGAGCGACATCAGAGATCCTCCATGAAGTACTGGCAGGCAGGTTCGCGCGGATTCCGTGAGCGTCAGTTTTCCACGCCAATGACGAGCGGGTTTATAGACGGCATCGAATCGCACGCAAAATCCACCGGCCTGCTACGGTCGAATTTCAACGAGGATAGCTCCGGAGTGAACCGTCAGAACAGTACGCGGCAGTTGGGAAGCTTCTCGCGAATTCGATCGGCACCGACAGATGTGACGCGTGTGTGCTTGAGGTTCAATTCCCTCAGACTGGCGGGTTTGAAAATCGACTCCAGGATGGAATCGGTCACGTTGGTACCTTCAAGGTCCAGGTTCGCCAGCGCACTCAACGCAGCCAGAGACTGCATGCCGTCGGTCGAGATTTCCGTGTAGCGGAGTTTCAGATGAGTGAGTTGGAGCATCTTCACAACGTGCGTCAGTCCGGCGTCCGTGACCTGCGTATTGCTCAAGTCCAGCGACTGGATGTGCTGCAGTCGACTCAGCCGGTCCAGATGCTCGTCGCTGACCGCGCCGCCGGACAGATTCAATGACCGAAGCTGCGTGGCGGACGTGACCTGATCGAGCACTTCATCGGTCACCGATTGCAGTCCGCTCAGATCGAGGCCGGTCACCGAGAAGTCGTCTTCCGGAATGTCATCGACGCTCGTCAGTTGGCTCGTCTCTTCGCCAATCTGAATCTCGACCCTTGAGGCTGTCGCGATCGCCCAGTGAGCCACCTTGATGTCGGGATTCGTAAAACTGGATGGAAACGCCGGGAAGCTCATACGGGAACCGCCACGGTCCGGCGTTTGGCCTCCGTCAGGCACGAATTCCATTTCCGGAGATGGCTGCGTGTCAGGCGTCACGCCGCCTGTGAGCCGAGGTGGCTGTCGTGAAACCGGTCCACTGCCTTTCGACAGGGCGTAGAGGACACCGCAAACAATCGCAATCGCCGTAGCAACCGAGATCACTCCCACCCAGGACGTCTTCTTTTTTCTTCGCCGACGGGCGGGCTGAGTCCGAGCCTGGGTTCCGAGATGTCCGACGAACAGGTTGAGTGTGTCGTCCGCCTCGGCCTCGATTGTTGACTCCGTGGGAGCAGGCGCGCTGACAGTGTGTTGTTCCAGCAGTTGCCGTGAATTCGTCACGAACGACTGCAGCATGGCGCCGACTTCGTCCGGTGTTTGAAATCGCTGACTGGGGTCGCGGTGCAGCATGCGAGCGATGATGTGCACCAGAACTGCTGGAACATCAGGACGCACGGCACTGATCGGTGGCGCGTCCTGGTTGATGCGGACGACCAGCCGCTCCATCACATTGTTCCCGCCAAACGGCAACGAGTTGCTCAGAAGCTGGTACAGAGTCACGCCCAGTCCGTAGATGTCAGACCGGATGTCGGCGTTGCGGGCATTCATCGCCTGTTCCGGAGCCATGTAGTCCGGTGACCCCATGATCTGCCCGGTACGCGTGATGCTGCAGTCCGATGTCTGCTTGTGCTCAAGGCGTGCCAGGCCCAGATCCAGCAGCTTGACTATGGGCTGGCCTGTCTCCGCATGCCTGGTCAGCAGCAGGTTCGATGGTTTGACGTCGCGGTGGATCATGCCGGCTTCATGAGCGTGCTGCAGTCCGGCCGCCGCCTGACGGATGCATTCGCAGGCGAACTCGATTGACAGTTGCCCGTCTCGCTTCAGAACCTGTTTCAGGTCGGAGCCATCGACATACTCCATCACCAGAAAAGCTCGTTCGCCGACGCGGTCGGCATCGAGGGCTCTGACGATGTTCGGGTGATTCAACCGTCCGGCGAACCGAATCTCACGCAGAAAACGAGCTTCCGCCACTTCGTTATTCGAGACGTTTTTCGACAGTACCTTCAAGGCGACCACACGGCCCAACGTCGTGCTCTCGGCTTTCAGGACGGCACCCATGCCTCCTTGACCAAGGACACCAAGCAGCTTGTACTTCCCCAGAAACAGCTTGCTCTTTCCGGCCAGAAGCTGACGCGCCTGCCATTCGGTCAGCCACGTGCGTTTGACCAGATTTCGGGCCGTGCCCACCGCATCGGAGTCTGCAGCGATGCTGTTGGCGGCAGCCATCTGCTCGTGCGTGAGCAAATTACTGCGGCGAAGCGTGGCGAGGAACGAATTGACGGTCGTGGTGGCCATCGAAACGGATCGTACGGGGAGAGGGATTTACACGTACATACGACGAGCAACACCAATGTGAACGGGCGAGCGTTCCGGCAATCGAGTCCGCCGTCTCTGGGAAAAGGGCCTCGGAGTCATTCAGCCCGAGAAAATGTCGAAAACCAACTGCGGCATGGAACGAGGGCCACGGGGAGGGTAGCACACGCAAAACCTCATGCGCATCTGGAACTGGCGTTGTTACCTGCCATTGCCGACTGCCGTGACCGACTGTCGGCTCATTCGGCGGTTTCCGTGCGTCCGGCCCGCCTTTGACGCCAGGTGGCGAATGGGCTTGACCGCGTCGAACGTGCTGCGAGCATGCGGCCATGGCCCCCAAAACCGCGTTTTCCACTCTAAGCTGCCCCGACTGGTCGTTCCGCGAGCTGATCGATCATGGCACGCGCTACGGCTTCGATGGTGTCGAAATCCGACTGCTGCAGCGTCAAACCGATTTGCTGGCTCACCCGGACCTCCAGCCATCGCAGCTCGCAGCGCGTCGTCGCGAACTCGATGACGCCGGGTTTCCAGTCTGCGGCCTGTCGTCGTCAGTCAACTTTCACAACCCCCATGCGGATGAACGAGACAGTCAGATAGAAATCGGATGTCGCTATCTCGATATGGCCCGAACTCTGGGCGCCGGCTGGGTTCGCGTTTTCGGGGACGTTCTGCAACCGACGGAAAGTGGCTCCATCGAAGTCGACCAGGTCACTCCTGATCAACGTCGGACGGCAACCGCGCAGGTTGCGGACGGTTTACAGCGGCTGGGCGAGTATGCCCACTCACTGGGGTTGTCGGTCATCATTGAGACGCATGGCGACTTCGCCGACACGACCGTCATGCGCGAAACACTCGAACAGGTGGAGTGCCCGGCGGTTGGCGTTCTGTGGGACACGCATCACCCCTGGCGTTTCTTTGGCGAATCCCTTCCGCAGTCGTTTGAACGCTTGCGGCCCTGGATTCGTCACACGCACTGGAAGGACTCGATCGTTCGGAACCAGGCTTCCACGACCGGTCTGACCGAATCCGCCGCCGGCGAGGCTCATGGACTGATGAGCGGACACCGGCATGCGGACTACGTGCTGTTCCGGGGTGGCGAGTTTCCCGCGCTGGAGTGCATGTGGCTACTGCGGAACACGGGCTACGACGGCTGGTTCTGCTACGAGTGGGAAAAGATGTGGCATCCCGAGATCGAGGACCCGGAAACGGCCCTGCCGCTGTTTCCGCCGAAGATTCACGAACTATGGTCGGTCGTCGACACGGGACGGCACTAACAGCCGGTTCGTAGGCCGGAACAAGCGAAGCGCAGTTCCGGCGATGCCGTATTTCTCGTGAAACGCGTGCCGGAACTGCGTCGCTATCGCTCCTTGTTGCCGGCCTACTCCTCGTTCAACAGCCTGCTAAGGATCGTCCTTGAATTAAGTGTCATATTGTCGTCTTTCGCTCCGCGAAAGAACGCACTTTCGCGGAGCGAAAGGCGACACTAAATGATCGAACGATCCTAACACCCCAACTGTGCTACTTGCCGACGCAAAACAGATGCTCTTCGCCGCGAATGAGCAGCCGGTTACCGATCGGAACTGGCGACGCGATGAGGCGTTCGCCCATGTCGTTTTCGGAGAGCAGTTTGAACCCGTCTTTGACACTCGCGACGAGGACAACGCCGTCCTCACGAGGTGCGTACAGCCGGTCGCCCGCCAGCGTTGGCGAGGCATAGAACTTGGCCCGGTTCTTCGGGAATCGATCCTGCCACACGGTTTCACCGGTCTTCGCATTAACGCAAACGACGTCGCCGCCATCGCGCACGACGAAAACCTTCCCGTCGGCAATGCTGGGCGACGGCACAAAGGAACCGACATTCTCTCGCGTCCACAATCGGTTGGTTGCGGACACGTCACCTTTGCCGCTCAAGCGGATTCCCGCCAGTCGACTGCCGCGACCGTACGGAATGACGGCGATATCGCCTTCCACGACGAATGACGCCACCTGGACCCAGTTGCGTTTCTCTTCCGGATTGAATCCCGCGCAGGACCACAGTTCTTTTCCGTCGGTTGCGCTGTGCGCAGTCAGATGCTCGGCACCCCAGACAAGAATCGTCTCCTTTCCATCCTGGTCGACGACGATCGGTGTCGCGTAACTGTGGTCACACTCGGTCGGTACTTTGTAGTTCCGCGGCACTTTCCAGGTCAGCTCACCCGTCCGTTGATCGAAGGCGGCAAGAAATGATTCACCGCCGTGCATGACCGCGACGACGACATCGCGAGTGGTCAGCGTCGGGGACGTTCCGAGGTCCCAGTACAGCTTGACCTTGCCAAACCGCTCCTGCAGGTTCGTCTGCCAGAGCACTTGCCCACTTAAATCGAGGCCGGCCAGATTCCCGCTCTTGAAGTAAGCAAACACTCGCTCGCCATCCGTCACCACGGACGGGTTGCTGCCCGAACCGTTGCGGTGCTTACCCGGAATCTCCTGCCCCACGGGTGTCTTCCAGAGTTGCCCGCCTTTCCAGTCGTAAGCGACGACCGAGTCCAGTCCGTTAGCCGCGCTGGTCAAGAGAATGTGATTGTCCCACACGACCGGCGTTGAACAGCCAATACCCGGTAGTTCGACTTTCCAGAGCAGTCCTTCGTCCTTGTTCCAAGTCACGGGACAATCCGCGAGTGCCGCACTGCCGATGTCCGCGGGGCCGCGCCAGCGCGGCCAGTAGCGTTCTGGAATCTCTGCGGCGAAGGCCTGGGCCGTAGTGATCACAATGACGATGGCAGGTAGCAGTCGTGACATGGTTTCTCCTTCGCTCCAGAGTCGGCGGTCGGTCGGCGCCATTGTGATGAACGGTCGCCTGTCGCGGCAGCGAGACCGTCGCATTGATCGCGATTTTCTTTGATTGTCACAGTTCCCGATGTGAACCGGGCATCACTCCGCTTCGGCCGAACGTTTTGTATGGCCACCCACGAGGGCAACTCGAACATCCATCACATTTGTGTGTGTTGGTCCGGTTTTCAGCAGTCCGCCTGCCCGTTCAAAGAATGCGTAGGAGTTGTTGATGGCGAGAAACTCGGCCGGTTCAAGCCGACGCTCTCGCATGGTGTGCAGAACATCCGAGTCGAGCCATGCACCGGCGGCGTCAGTGGGACCGTCTTCGCCATCCGTCCCACCAGACACAATGACGATGTCGCGACCATCGTCCGTGCCCAGTCGCTCGATGGCCGCCAGCACGAGTTCCTGGTTTCGACCGCCCTTTCGTGGCTGATCGGTTTCCGCCAGATGCACGATCGGCTCACCCCCGCTGAGGATGCAGATTGGTGTGGCATCCGCACCTCTTTGCTCGCGAATGCTGATGCACTGCTTAGCCAGATCGCGACCAAGTTCTGCTGCCACGCCAGCCATCCCGCAACCAGAATTACTTATGACATAACCGAGCTCGCGTGCGCGGGATTCCGCGGCTGCAATCGCGAGTGCGTTTTTCCCGATCACGCAATTGACGACGCGTTCTGCGTCAATCGGCGTGTCTACTTCCATCGCCTGATCTGACTCTGTCAGATAATTCCGAACGGCAATCGGGATACGCGACTGATCTCCGACGATGCGTTCCAGAACGGCGAGGGCCTGCGCGGGAGTCGATGAATCGTCCACGGTCGGCCCGGACGCGATCACGTCGAGCGGATCGCCAATCACGTCCGAGATGATCAGCGAGATCACCGTTCCCCGCCTTGCAGCTCGGGCAAGTCCACCGCCTTTGATCTGCGAGAGCTGCTTGCGCACACAATTCAGTTCGTTGATGGTCGCACCGCCGTGCATGAGCAGCCGTGTCACAGCCTGCTTGTCTTCGAGTGACACGCCGTCGACTGGAGCGGGGAGCAAGGCACTGCCACCACCCGAGATCAGCACCAGACACACATCGTTGTCCTGCTGCCCGGCAACAAGCTGCAGGATCTTTCGGGCACCTGCGACACCTTCGGCGGTCGGTTCATTCACTCCGGCAGGTCGGGCGGCGTGCAGATGAATCCGCTGCAGTTTCCGTACGCAGTCGGCCGGGACATTTACCCAGCCTTCCAGTCGCTCGAGCGCGTCGTCACCAATGGCAGCTTCAACGCCAGCCGCCATCCCGGCTCCAGCTTTGCCTGTGCCCACGACAACGATCCGACCGAGCGAACTTAGTGAAAACTCACGACCGGCGATTATCAGGCGGTCCGCGTCCCGAGTAATTTGCTGCTGCACGAGAAGCTTCGAATCCACCGCATGCACGGCGGACTTCCAGATGTCGATCGCGTCGCTGGTCAGAGGATGAGTCATAGGAGATGCCACTCAATCAGTGCGGAGTCTGTTCGTCCGATGATTGAGTTGTATCGACTGACGCCAGCGCGTCGTAATCATCCGACGGACCGGCTCCTGCTTCGCACGTTGAGCGTCAGAGCGGTCAGACGCTCGCAAGCAAAACGGATGGTCGAGTCTCTGACTGTGAGTCGAACAGTCCGGCACACTCTTGAGGCCGCGTTACCTCACGGTCTCAAATCAGAGACTGAACCGTGCTGCTGCACGTCTGCCACGCTCTCTCGGCGTGGTCGACCACCTGCGGCAATTCAACACGACACTGCCAGGCTGCGACTGCAAACGTCAACACCGCTCCGAGAACCCAACTGCAACGTCCTGGAAGCAACGCTTCTGTGCACGAATTGGGCACGTCCTCCGGGATGTGGTGGCTCAGGTGTCGGAACGAATCCCTGTTGATGAATTCGCATCCAACCGCGAAACGGTCCTCTCGCGGGCCGCTCCAGCGGACGTGTGCCGGGAACTCAACATCACCGTCGGTGGACTCGGTACCGACAAGTACGCGTTCGCCCGGTTCCATCTGCTTTGGCGACGACAGGCGAAATCCAGTCGCGGACAGGTTTGTGATTGCCACACGTATGTTATCGATCAGCGTCTCGCGACGAGCAGTACCGGGAATCTGCACATCAGTGCGAGGCGCGCTACGTTGTTCGATGTATCCGGCACTGGCAAGCTTCTTAAGCTGTTCGACGCCAATTGCCTCTTCGAACACGACACCAGCAAGCCAGCGAAAGTCCCGCGCCAGACGCACCCAGCAAATACGGCCAGTTCGCTGTAGTTCAACACCCGCATCCTCAAACGAAAACTGAACCGTCACATGGTCGTCAGTTTTTAATGGGAGCGACACCACCATTTTCGCCCCCGACGGCGAGATGTCCACGACCTCCGCATGGATTGGACTTTGGCTTTCATCGTGCAGGACACTCGCGGGAAGTGACTGTCCCGCGCACGGTGAAAATCGAATTTCTGATCGGTTGACGGCTTCGGTCATGATGGATCGGCTGCGTCCACAGGTGTAACGCTCCAGAAACCGCGGAGCGATCAGGCAGAATACCTGCATGCAGCCTGGCATGTGGTCTCGACGGGACCGAGCCATTGTTGCGTTGGAGGGATTCGCGAGGACCGACCATTACGACTGTTCACTTTGTGACGGACCGACTGCTCGGGCAGCAGCACCTGACATTCACCGCTGCAATCAGCCCGCCTACTTGCCTGGTTTTTCAATGGGCTGCGATTGTCCCTGGCGTGTGTCCGTCTTGTACTGCTCGAAACGCATTTGCTTTCGTGTCAGAGCCCACATGCGAGGGTCAAGGCTCAGCGATTGCGTCGCGTTCAAAACACCTTGTGACTGCAGCTCGTCCGAGTTGAGTGAGTCCGCGTAATAATTCAGATAGTCGACATTATCGAGCAGCACCCGACGGGCACCCTTGACGTCACCATTGTCCCGCAACACGGTCGCGAGTTTGTTCTGCTCATTGGCCAGCAGCAGAATGCCCGCCGCCAGAACTTTGCGATTCACGCTCTCACTGACAGTCTTCGCATCCGTGCTGAAGTTGACGCTGGCACTGCCAGCCAGTCGATCCGTTGCCCGAGTCAGCACGTTACCGTACGAAATCTGCACGTCGGCAATCTTGCGAGGTTTGCCCTCCGGCGACGCCGGGATTTCGACTTCGAGCACGATGAACTTTTCCTGTTCACTGTAAATCTGAGCGATCTGCGTCAGGACCTTCTGCCCGTTGATTTCGGCATGACAACCCAGGACCCGCACGGGACGAATGCCCGCTCCCACTTCAATGCTCACCGCCACTTCCTGGGCCACGACGGACAGCACCGTCTCAAACTCTTCCTTGAAGATTGCCGCGATGTTGCGAGCGTCTTCGATGAAGACATGATTGCCGCCGCTCTGGCTGGCGAGCTGGACCATCAGGTCTTCGTTGTAGTCGAGTCCCAACCCCAGTGTTGAAACGGTGACACCTTCTTTGCTGAGCGACTTTCCGAACGCGCCAAGTTCACTGGGCGAACTCGGACCGACGTTCGCCTTGCCGTCTGACAGCAGAATGATGCGATTGACAAGGTCTCGGTTGAGGAACTTACGCAGTTCGGCCGCTCCTTTGCTGACTCCGGCAAACAACGCCGTGCGGCCGCCGGCCTGGATGGAGGCAATGCGTGCGCAGACCATCTTCTTGTCCGTCAGCTTCGTGGCGGGCACCAGCACCTGAACGGTCGAGTCGTACGTGATGACTGAGACGATGTCGTTGGCATTCAGATTCTGAATGGCCGCGATGGCCGCCTTGCGAGCTTCCTCGATCCTCGTACCGCTCATCGAGCCCGACTTGTCCAGAACAAGCGCCACATTGACCGGCAGGCGCTGCCCCGGCCGGACCATCTTGAATCCGGTCAGACCGACCTTCAGAAACGTCGTCTGCTTTTTCTCGGCCTTCAGCACGGGATTGGACATCGCAACCTGCAGTCCCACCTGGCTGGCGTCCGCGGTCGCTGACAGGGCCACGCACGAAAGGAGTCCAGCCGCTATCAACCGACGAATTCTGATCGTGCACATGAGAGACCTCCGAATTCCTGAGAGAGTGCTGCACTCGGCACGGCCAACAGCGGCCAGTACGAGACGCATTGGATCAGAATTCAGCAATTGAGTGGTCAGCGAACCGTCAAAGCTTTGTCAGATGTTTGTCAAATCGACTTTCTCAGGGCGACTTGCATTCATCATTCCCCACCCAGTGTGATCGAGACACCGCCGTAGGCAGAGATGTCGGCTGAACTGAACCCGAAGACATCTTCATACTGTTCGTCGGTGATGTTGTCGACACGGCCGAACAGCCGAACGTCCTCCGAAAGCTCGTACCAGAATGACGCGTTGACCAGGAAGTATTCGTCCAGAGTCACACCGAAGTCGTCGCGGTCGCCGACGAATCTGAGATTGAGCGAGACCTGTGCCTGTCGGTCGCTCAGGAACTGACTGAGTGAAAGGTTCGCCTTGTGGCGCGGCCGACGCAGCAGTTGATTTCCGGTCGAGTTGTCTTGAGTTTTCGTGTTGGTGTACGAGGCCAGCAGGAATGTCTCGGGACCCAGCTCAACCTGAGCCGAGGCCTCGACTCCGGCTGTCAGGGCACTCGCGATGTTTACTGCGGTGAAACCTGTTGCCGGCGGAAAGTCGATCAGGTTTGTTAAGTCGTTACGAAAGTAAGTTGCGTCCAGGATGACGCGGCCATCGAACAACTGCTGTTCGGCTCCCGCTTCCCAGCCGAAGCTCTCCTCGGGACGTAGTGCCGTATTGAAGCCGAAGCCAGCGGCGACCTCAGCCAGAGCCGGAGCCCGAAAACTCGTGCCGATCGCTCCGTGCAATGCCGTGTCGGATTCCGGAATCAACAGGCGACTTGTTACGCGGTACGTGCTGGCGTGTCCGGCGCGACTGAAGTCGTTGTAGCGATACCCGGCCGTCGTGAACCAGCGGTCAGCCACTTCAAACTGGTTCTCGGCAAACACGCCTGTGGCGAACTGGGCCGCCGTCGGATCGAACGAAATGAAGGCATTCGATGTGTCCTGCAGCACATCCTCGCGCAGGTGGTCGACGCCGCCGGTCAGTGTGTGACTGAAGCAATCATCATCGTACGTCCGCAGACTGGCCCGGTAATCGAACTGGTGCGACTCGCCGTCAAAGAACGCCTGGAAACCGGCCCGGTCATCTTTCTTGTAGCTGGCCAGACTGTACCCGGCCCGATGTTCCAGCAGGCCGTCCAATTGCGTGTACGTGGTCTGGGTGCGCAGGAAGAAAGCTTCAGTGTCGATGTTCCGCGGAGCGTCGGCCAGAAACCCGTCGAAGTCAGCGTCGGCGTCGATGTAGCGCCACGAAACGTCGACGTCCAGATCATCGGTGAGCAGCGTCCCGATCCGGCCAGACAGAGTCCCGTTCTCGTAACCGTCGTCTTCGGTGCCGAAGCTCGATGTCGAGAAGCCGTCGTTCTTGAACCAGGCTCCGGAAAATGAATACCAGAATCGCTCACTGCCGCCGCTGAGCGTCGTACTTTGCGTGTACGTGCCGAAGCTGCCACCTTCCTGCGTCGTGCGAATCTGCGCCGGACCATTGCCTCGCCGAGTCACAATGTTGATGGCGCCACCAATTGCATCCGACCCGTACAGAGTACTTTGCGGTCCACGGATCACTTCGATCCGCTGCACATTATCGAGCAGGAAATTCGACGGATCGAAGGCGCGGCTGGGACCGGACGGATCATTCAACGGGATACCGTCCAGCAGGACTTTTGTCTGAGAACTGTTTGTACCTCGCGTGAAGATTGACGTGGGCTGGCCCGGTCCGCCGCGCGAAGTGATATCCAGAGCTGGCACAGTCCGCAGGATTTCGTTCAGCGTGCGCGCTCCTCGACGCTGAATGTCTTCTTCAGTGATGACCGTTACCGAACTGCCGACCTGTGGTCTGCTGACGGGAGTCGCCGTCGCGGACAACACGGTGTCATCATCCAGCGGCTGCCGCGGAAACGGAGCGGTCACCGTGACTTCAGGAAGCGTCTCGGGCACATCCGGCGTCTCGTCCTGCAGTGACGCGATCCGAACCATGCCGGGAGTTGCGTCTGCGGTTTCATCGAAGACGGTAGCATCCGGTGGCTGGGCCGACACAGTGTCCGGAGTCAGCAGGACTGCAGCGGTGAGCATCGTCAGCGAAACGCGAGTCGCATGGCCGACTAACGTGCCACAACGGCGCAGCAGAGAACTCTTCATTAGGAAGCTTCCTTTCGCGAGAAGCGGTCCGAAGAGCTTTCTGACGAGGTATCCTGGCTCAGGTTCAACCTACTGACCGCGCCTTCCCGATTCACTGCGTTTGAGCAGAAACCAGTGGCTGAATGCGGCGTTCGTCCCCCTCACAGTCGCGCGACGGCGGGAGAATCGTCCAGCAGACCTCGCGCAAACAGCGTCTGGTCGGCACCGGACTGCACTCCGCTTCCCTCCACACAGAAAGCATGTCTGTACTGCTTCTATGCATCGGAGCGGTGAGTGCGATCGCTGCGGTCCTTCCGATCAAGACAGCTCAGAGTGTCCCGACGAGACAAATCTGCCCGATCAACCGACACAACCGGCATAACCTGGCACAAATCGGACTGTCGCCCTGCCCTTTTGCGCTGTGCCACTACAGCGGCGTTCTGAGCAGTCGTGCCTCAACGACGGCAGTCCGTATCCAGTGGATAGATTGGGCGACGGACGTTGCGGTAATCGAAACATGCAAAGTCCGGCCGGTGAATCCCCGGAGTGTCGGCGTCGAAGATGTGAGCTGCCATCGGTCCCAGATCAGCTCGAAAATGGACCGCACTCTTGGCGACCAGTAAACGACGCGACGCGGGATCAATACCAGCGATTCGCAACAACTCCGCGTCCAGTAGCTGTCGTCGGTGCGTCGAAACAACGACCTCGACACCGCCCGCAATCAGAGCGGCTGTCGGTCCGAGGTTGTCAGCGATGCCCCGCATCATCGGGCCGCGATATGTAAAACTGCCGTCACACAAAGCCCGGACGTACGCCTCACATTCAACCGGAGTCCCGTGCTGGTCATCAATCTTCGCCCCCAGTCGGACGCGAATCGTCTGGCCCACTCCGGCAGCGTGGGCCTGCGCGGCGGTCTCCGGATCGCAAATGACGCCGACAACAGCCCCGCCGAATTCCGCATCGATCAGAGCTCGCAGGGCCACTGTCCCATCACAGGGAGCACCGCCCCCGGGGTTGTCAGACCCATCAGCGAAGATGATTAGTCCGTCATCCGGATGCTCATTCGCGAATCGAATCGTGTCTTCAATCGACGTCAATTGCGGCTGCAGGTCGTCCCGCAAATCCCATAACCAGCCCGCGAGTTCATCCGCCTTCGCATTAGCGAGATCCGCGTCACCATCCACAGTGACCAGTACCGACACGCCGACATCGTGAATGTCGGCAAACGGAAACCCCATCGACACCGTCGCGGTTAAGACACCCGGTTCTGCCTCCATGTCGTGAACACGCCGCATCAGCGACTGCATCGGCTCACGCAAAGTGCACTGCATCGGCGGCATCGTCATCAGGGGCAACTGCCGATACTCCTGCACCGGTCGAACTTCGCCACGAATCATCGACGCCAGTAGCCGAATGGCTTCATTCCCACGTTCCTGCATGTCGACGTGCGGGTAGGTGTCGAAGCCAATGATCACGTCGGCCAGTTCGGCGAGACGTGCGGTGATGTTCGCGTGCAGGTCGAGCGTGACAATGATCGGAATGTCCGGACCGACAAGTTCCCGAACGGCGGCAGTGAAGGCGCCTTCGGCGTCTTCGTGGTCTTCCGTGACCATAGCGCCATGCAGATCAAGCAGAATGCCATCAACCGGCAGCACGACCTGCAGTCGTTCCCGAAACCAGCCCAGTATCGTGTCGAATGCGCCCGGGTCGACCCTGCCGGACGGTTGGGCCTTCGCGGAAAGCAGCGGGATCAACTCGACGCCAATCGCCTGAGCGCCGGCGATGTACCCTCCGTGAATAGAACCGGTTCCTGAGAACCGATTGAAAATCGTCTCTCCGCCGGCCAGATCGGGACCACAATTGCTGTCGCGTACGAAGTCCGCAAAAGTTGTCGGCGTCGACGAAAAAGTATTCGTCTCATGCTGTACACCGCCGCTGGCAATACGCATAGCCAATCCGATCGTTTGTAGTAACCGCATTCATGCGGTTCGCGCGCACTCAATGCCTGGTAGCATAGGAACGCTTTTCGCCCTCCGGACCGATCTGAACTGTGTAGTTCTTTCCATCGGCCGCAACGGACAGCTTGACATACACCCCTTTGCACTCACCCAGCTTTCCGACGTTGGCGATGTTCTTTTTCGGCGCCTGCTGCTCAAGCGGCAGATTGACGCTCGCATGCAACTGGTACAGGTCTTTCAGTGCTTTGACTTTGCGAAGCGTGGTTTGAGTTTGTCCGGCTCCACCCTTGGTTGGCCCATTGCACATGACTGCCACAACCGGATCAATTGCAAGAACAAAGGCCGGATTGTTACTCGACGGTAAGCCATGGTGAGTCACCATGAACACGTCAACCTGACCGATCGGGTTATTGGGGGTAACAAGCTTCGCTTCGATATTCCATGTCAGGTCACCACAGCACAGGAAACGAAAATCTCCAAATGAGAGTAGTGAACTGACACTGGCGGCGTTGTCCGATTTGTCTTCAGCAATCGCATTGTGCAACTTCGCAAACGGGTTCGGCTTACCGGTATTGGGAATAACATTGCGACTTGCTGTAACAACTTTCATTAACAGAGGCGTGTCACCAGACTTCAACGGAATCATGTCGCCAGGTTGGACCGTCTTCGACTGATTCTGTGACGCCTGGCGGTACAGCGCGACGCGGTCGACAAACTTCTTGTCTTCCACCAGAAAATCAGGAATGCCGCGGTCCCAGAACGTCCCGATCCTGATCTTCTCCGTCAATGCCGCGTGATTGCCGTAATGATCCAAATGCCAGTGACTGACCACCGCATGGTCGATTTGGTCAACTTTCGCGTGGTTCTTTGCAACATCCACGATGCGATCGCGATCGCGAAAGTCGTAGCCAGGATAGCCAGAGTCAATCAGAATGGATTCCCCCTCAGGAGTCACAAACAGCGTCGCTGCACCACCTTCGACATCAATGAAGTAGATATCGAGACGCTTGTCTTTCTGATCCGCGGAGGCCTGCTGAAGAAGACACATTGAAGCAACAATCAGAAACGTCCAGCGCATGATGAGTTCTCCCGGAGAGGTGCCGATGATCTTGACCACGAAATACACGAATTACACGAAAGGAAAAGTGAAATGGTTGAGATTCTTTCAGGAAGACGAGAGCGATAAGGTGGTGGAGCTCGCCAGGATGCATCCTCGTTAACGTCGGTCATTACCCGAAAGTCGAACAGGAACGATCCATCCGCTGAAAACAAATCCTTTTTTTCGTGTAGTTCGTGTCTTTCGTGGTCCTACCGGAGTGGGCCGATGGACGTAACCACGAAATACACCAATGACACGAAAGGAAACCGAGATGGTTGAACTTCTTTACAAAGACGAGAGCTACAAGGTGATGGGGGCTTGTTTTGAGGTCTACAAGGAGAAGGGCTGTGGATTCGTTGAGCCTGTCTACCAGGAGTGTCTGTTTCTGGAACTTGGAATTCAGGAGATCCCTTTCAGAGCGAAGGACAAGCTGGCTCTCGAGTACAAGGGATATCCGCTGACGCAGAGTTACGAGCCGGACTTCACCTGTTGTGAAAAGATCATTCTGGAAATCAAAGCGGTCAAGGCCTTATGCGACGAGCATCGAGCACAGGTTCACAACTATTTGAAAGCGACAGGCATGAGACTCGGCCTCCTCGTGAACTTCGGCCACTATCCCAAGGTCGAATGGGAGCGAATCATCCGCTGAAACAACTTTCCTTTTTTCGTGTAATTCGTGTCTTTCGTGGTCACGTCAAAGCGAAACGGGCTGACTGCCACTCCTTGCGGACTCAGCGCAGGCGTCCATGACCTGTTGGGTTTTCAGCGCGATGTCTCCCCACTTCGGATCGACTTCGCCGTCGAGGACCAGGTCCGCGAAATTGCGGAACATGTTGGATTCCTGTGAGGTTGGGTGGTTATTTCCGTACTCTCGTACCACTTCGCGACGCGTGTGCTGTTCCATCGTGAAGAAGCACCCCTGCAAATCAAAGAAGGGGTTGGCAACGTCGAACGTGACCTCCGAACCGTAGTACGGCAGGACGAAGTCCGGGACCTGCAGAGATCCTTTCGTACCACTAACGTGCGCCCACTGCTGATGCTCGGCCAGGAATGAGCAGTAGAAACTCGCGGAAACTCCGCCGTCGAAAAACATCTCGCCGGAGAATTCCGTGGGAGTCGGTTCGTGGCTGATGCCGCTCTTGATGCTGGAGATCAGTCGGCCGGTGACCGACGTTGGCATGGCATAGTCCATGGCCCACAGCGTGAAGCGGATGTTGTACCAGCCAAGATCGCCCAGACATCCCTGCGGCTCGAGCGAACTGCTGACGCGAATGTTGCCTTCGAGGAAGTCGTCGGGTGCCAGGAAACTGAACTGCGTCGCAATTCGTTTCAGGTTGCCAATACTGTTCTCGTCATTGATGACTTCGCGGAGCCGATCGAGGCGGGCGCTGTGCATGAACATTACGCCGTCCATGAACTGCACGTTGTTCTTCTGGCATGCGTCGAGGATGCGCTGCAATTCTGCCGTGTCCAGCCCGCATGGTTTTTCACACATGACATGCTTGCCGGCTTCGGCGGCCTTGATCACCCATTCGGCGCGAACTCCGGTCGGCAGCGGGATATAGACGGCGTCGATATCGTCGGCTGCGATCAGTTCTTCATAGCTGCCGATGGCTCGGGGAGTCTCCGGGAACGGGACCTGGGATGAGCAGTCGGCGATGAACTGTTCAGCTCGCTCGACGCTGCGACTAGCTACGGCGGTCAGCACGGAATTCTGCGAGCTGTGAATCGAGTGCCAGTTCTTCTGAGCAATGCAGGCCGTTCCAAGAATTCCCCAGCGGCATTCTCCGGTGGAGAAGATAATTTCAGGCATTGTGGCAGACTCCGAGGATGTTCATTCATGAGCGAGTGAAGTCGCCGTCGGCTGACGGCACTCCAGTCGGGACCGCTGTAATGTCTTGCCGGGGCTGAGTGCAACCGTGCGCGAAGTCAGCTCAGCCGGCCCATGCGAATGCGATCGCGAACACGGCGGCGGCGCCATACAGCAGCGGATGAACATTCCGCCATTGCAAGGTGAGCAACTGAATCGCCACATACGTCAAGATGCCGTATCCGATTCCATGAGATATCGAATACGAGGTCGGGATCAGCAGCAGTGTGACGAATGCCGGTACGGCGGTGGCGGCCTGAGTGAAATCGATACGGGTTATGGATGCCGCCATCAGACATCCGACAACGATCAGAGCCGGCGCCGTTGCTTCCGGTGGAATCAGTGCCACCAGCGGTGACGCGAAAACACACAGCAGAAAGAACAGGCCGACGAATACCGAGTGGAGTCCTGTCCGTGCACCCTCGGAGATTCCGGCCGCGGATTCGATGTAGCTCGTGACCGAACTGACTCCAAACCATCCGCCGATCGCGGCGCTGACCGAATCAACCAGCAGAATGCGCCGCAGGCCCGGCACTCGGGCATTCGCATCCTTGAGCCCGGTCTGATCTCCCAGTGCAGTCACGGTGCCCAGCGTGTCAAAGAAATCAACCATCAATAGAGTGAGCAGCAGCGGGAGGAACTGCAGGCTCATCGCCCCCACGACGTCCGCCTGACCGATGATCCTGAACGACGGCAGGGCCGATACTCGTTCGTGATCGCTCGGCTGGCCGACGTGTGCGTCGGCATCGCCGACAGCGACCGGTTCGAGGGATGCCGATACGTGTGATGCCACCGCGCAGGCGACGATGCCAATCAGGATGGCTCCAGGAACTTTGCGGGAATGCAGGGCCGCGATCACGACGATGCCCGCGAGCGTGATCAGCACGGACGGCTCTACGAAGTCGCCCGGCCTCAGCGGCGGGACTGGCATACCCGATGACGAGACCAGCCCCGAGTTCACGCAGCCGATCAGTGCGATGAACAGCCCAATGCCGGCCGCCATGCCGCGACGCAGGTCGAGCGGAATGGCATCGAGCATGGCTTCACGCAAACCGATCACAACCAGCACGGAAATGATGAGTCCGTCGAGAACGACAATCCCCATCGCGGTCTGCCAGGAACCCGTCGCGGCGGCGGCCGTGTAAGCGACCAGCGCGTTCAGCCCCATTCCGCTGGCCAGCGCGAGCGGGAAGTTCGCGATCAGTCCCATGGCGATTGTGCAGATGCCGGCGGCAAGGGCCGTACACGCGACCGCGGAATCCACCGGCACTCCAGCCGCGCCCAGAATCGCGGGGTTGGCCGCGAGGATGTACGCCATCGTGAGAAACGTCGCCACAGCTCCGCGGAATTCGCGGCCCACGGTTGTTCCGCGGGATTCCAGTTCGAAGTAGCGGTTCAGGAAGTTCATAGGTTGTTGTTCGGAGACCGATGACAGGGAGACCTTCGGTCAGCCAAGTGGGCGGGTCGGGGCACTACTCTGCACATCTTGAGACGGCTTAACTTGAGATCACATCGGCCGTTATAAGCCTTCAACGTGTAAACGAAGGGTTTCTGCCCACGGATGGCAGGGCGGACCCGCGGATGAAGTTACCGTCCGCGTTCGTTCATCCGTGGGCCCGCCCTGCCAACCGTGGGATTTCCCTTTTATCTCCCGCCTGATTCGGCCTTGCCAGGGATGTGCACAGCATTGGGGTCGGCGGCCAACAACTCAGTCGCTCGCCAGTTGTCGAGGTTAACCGTCAAGTATCGGGGCCTGACTCGCGCGTTCGTACAGGTCGCGCCACTCGGGAGTGCCGTCGTCTTCGACACGGGTCAGATGCACGCCGGGGATAAACGCCGGCAAGTCGCCTGCCTTGAAGGTGTCCCATAACTGCTGAGCGTGGGTGAACCAGGACTTCGTTCCGCTGGGCCAGTCCAGCCGCAACAGCAAGTCCGGATACGGATACGGCTTGTCCTGAGGTTCGCAGCGGTACTGATCCACGACGTCCCAATCGACGGTGACTCCGATGCCGGGGGTGTCCGGTACTACAGCGAGGCCATTGGACACGACCCACGGTTCTGTCACGAATTGCGCGTCGTACATGTGGTTACAGTGAATTGCCGGCCAGCGGGCGTGTGACAATGCCGCCTGGACGTGCAGGCAGAACGTCGCTCCCAGGTTGGAACCAACCCACTGCAGCCAGAAGGGCTTGTTGAATTCGGCACACGTGCGACCGCGACTCAACGCGTTACTGATTCCGCCTTCCATGACAAAACCGTCGCAGATGTTCTGACGGATTTGAGTTTCGAATGCGGGGCGGTCGATGTGCATCGCGATCGGAACGCTCAGGTGATCGCGCAGGTTGCGGTTGCCGGCGGTGTCTTCCTGAGTGATCGGGCTCTCCCAGATCATGATCTTGCTGAATTGCTCAAGCCGCTTGCACAGCGGTCGCGCTATCGACGGGTCGAGGGCGAAATCGTTGAAGTCGAGGTCCAGGCGAAAATGGTCCGGGACAGCTTCCGACAGTCGCCGGGCCTGATCCTCCAGGTCGAACCACGGCCGGGCCTTCGTCTTGAATGTTGTGTACCCGCTGGCTGCCGCTTCTTCGCACTCGCTGATCCAGTCTTCAGCTGGCATGTCAATCGCCCACCAGCCGACGTGTGCCCGTGAACGGACTTTCTGACCAAGCAGCGCCCAGACCGGCGCCTCGACCGATTTCGCAACTGCGTCGAACAGAGCCATCTGCAGACCGGCACCCAGTGTGTCGTCCCACATGACCGTTGCGGCGTGTTGCCCGGTGGCTCGTTCGACCGCTTCGTCGGTGACTTCGCCCCACGTGTAATACGGGATCGTCTCACCGACACCGACCACGCCGTTGCTGAGCGTGACTTTGCAGATTTCGAACAGCGACCAGTGCGGAATCTCTCTGACCATGTTCCGCCACGGCACTTCCTTCAGTGGCAGGTCGACCCAGATTCGTTCGATTGAGGAAATCTTCATGGGTGTTTATCTCGATGGCAGGAGAGCGTGACCGGAGCAGTACATTTACCGCTCCGAGCATCACATTGCGAATCGATGGAGGCAGCGCCCGCCTCACACGGCATCGAGCCACGGGTCCTGTCCCAACTGCACGAGTTGGCGGGCGCGCATTCTTGCCTGGACAAGTAACATCTGACGTTCCTGCTCGTGCTGCCGTTCGAGCCGCTTCTGTGCGCGTCGAAAGCCAGAGACGAGCGCTGGCGCATTCGATCGAATTGATGCCGATTTCCACATTGAGTCCATGTCGGCTTCGCTGAGACCTTCACGCAGGACGGCATCTTCCAGCGACATGAATTGACGAAACGACCCGGGGTCCCCCTGCCGGGAACATCGCCCCACAAGCTGGCGGTCAATCCGCGCGGCTGCGTGTGGCTCCGAGCAGATGACATGCAGTCCGCCCAGTTCCTCAGCATTGCCCTGCAGCACGATGTCGGTTCCGCGGCCTGCCATGTTGGTCGCGACGGTAATTCGTCCGGGATGACCTGCTTCCGAGACAATCTCTGCTTCCAGCGCGTGGTTGCGAGCGTTCAGGATCTCGTGTTCCAGACCCGCCTCTGTCAGTAGCGACGAGAGCTGCTCGGACTGCGCGATCGTCCGCGTCCCGATCAACACAGGACGTCCGCTCGACGTGATTTCCCGAGCCTCGTCGGTAACCGCCTGCCAGCGGGCATCGGAAGATTCCAGTACGAGGGGCGGTTGCTCGTCTCGCCGTACCTTGCGGTGTGTCGGGATGCGGTAGACGGGCAACTGATACACAGACAGGAGTTCGCACGCCGCAGACGTTGCCGTGCCAGTCATGCCGGAGATGCGGTCGTACAGTCCAAACAACTCCTGCACGGTGATGCGGGCACAGTGTGCGGTCAGCGGACTGACGTCGACGCCTTCGCGTGCTTCGACTGCCTGATGAACCCCGTTTCGCCACTTGCGCCCTTCCGCGATTCGGCCCGTGAATTCGTCAACGATCTGAACTTTGCCGTCGCGAACGACGTAGTGCTCGTCGCAGCGCAGGTTGCTGGCGGCATACGCGGCCTGCAGCAGCGCGTCGATGATGTCCGACATCGGCAGTTCGTCGAGTTGGGGCGGTTTCGGTAGTGCTCGCATCAGCCGAAAGCCCGGCCGCGTCAGTTCGAAACGCCCGGTGTCGGCGTCCGCTTCCAGGTGCTCGTTCAATTCAAACTGTCCGACAGCACCGGCACACCAGCGGAACAGAGCTTCCTGAGTCAGGCGGTCTCCCTGCTCGCTGCTGATGATTAACGGCGTGCGTGCCTCGTCAATCAGCAGACTGTCCGCTTCGTCGATCAGGGCGAAGTGCAGAGGGTGCCGCTGGACAGTCAAACGCTCACGCAGCGAACGGGCTGGTCCGGCCTGTAGCTCCGCCAGCGACCGCACGTGAAGCGATTCGGCGAACAGCGAAGTCTCTTCGAACCCACGTGCTTTCAGGGTCAGTCGGTCGCGCAGAAAGTCGAACCCGAACTCGCGAGCCGTGCCGTAGGTGATATCGCAATCGTAGGCAGTGCGACGTTCAACGGGGGACATGTCTCCGGTGACAGCTCCCACGCTGAGCCCCAGCGATTCAAACATCGGTCGCATCAGATCAGCGTCACGTTGCGCGAGGTAATCGTTGGCCGTGGCCAGATGGACGGGCTGTCCGCGGAGCGCGTTCAAAAACAAGGGCAGAGTGGCGGCGAGTGTCTTGCCCTCGCCGGTCTGCATTTCAGCAACACCGCCGCTGTGCAGGGCAATGCCGCCCAGAATCTGTACGCGATAATGCCGCAACCCGATGTGCCGCCGCGACGACTCGACAACCAGTGCGAACGCGTCGCGCAGAATCACGTCAAGGGGTTCACCCGAGCGAACACGGAACTGAGTTGCTGCCGCGAGTGTTCGTAACTCAGCGTCGGGCTTCGCTTCCAGCTGCGTGGCCAGCCGGTCAATCTGGCCCGCCAGCCTCCGCCAGCGACCGGGCGGATGCCTCGGCGAGCGAAACGTACGCGTCAACAGTTCGTTGGCGTGCTGGAGGATCATGCCGGGGGCGTAAGGCTGAAGGATGAAGCGGGCCGTGGCTGAGCTGTAGCCCGATTTCTCCGAAATCGGGAGGTGCGGATTTCGGAGAAATCGGCCTACCGCTACGTGCCTCGACAGGTACTTAGCTCAGTGGTGTGATCTCGCGGTACTTGCCGGCGTAATACAGCAGCGGGTCACCGACGTTGACGTCTCCCGCCACGACTTCACCGATGAAAATATCGTGATCGCCGCCGGGCAGTACATCGACGACTCGGCAATCCGCCCATGCCAGCGCGTCGGCCAGAATTGGGGCTCCCGTTTCCGCCGTCCTGATCGACAGGTCCGAAAAATCCTTCGGGCCTGGAGTCGCAAAGCGGTTCGAGATGTCCTGCTGTTCCGTCGTCAGAATACTCACCGCGAATCGGCGGGTTTCGTTGAAGGCGGCCAGTGATCCGGCCTTCTTGTCCACGGCAAACAGAATCAGCGGTGGGTCCAGCGACAGTGATGTCACGGAGTTTGCTGTCAGCCCCGTGGGCGGGTCAGTGTCCGTTGTGACAACTGTCACTCCCGTCGCAAAGCTGCCCATGATCTTTCGCAGTTCCTGGCCGTCAAATGCCATTGCTCACTCCCTGTTCTGGCATGCTTCCAATGATTCCAGCATTGCGCTGCGGACATCCCGCAAGCGTGTTGGCTGAGTCAACAGTTGTGATGAGGCGTGCGGCGTCAGTTGGTCCAGCAACGCCTGCTCGCCCGACCTGAGCACGACGACGCAGCCGATATTCTGCAGCTTACTCCAGCTAAGCGCTTCGTCGTATGCGTCTGCGTGGCCCCCATCCAGCGCATCACCCATCAACACCAGCCCGTCTGGTGGGTTGCTGCGAATGCGTGTCAGCGCCCGCTCCCAACTACTCAGCATCAGAACCCGGAACCCGTGTTTCGACAGATACTCGCGCAGGAGGTCCTGCTGTTTTGGGCGGTATTCGACGCACAGTACAGTTGGGATGCTGTTGGGCCGTTTTTCCTGCGTGTTGCCCGGCTGGCCAGCCAGGGCCTGTTTGCTGTCTCCCAACCCCGAGAGCGCCGGTCGCAGGTCGGCCACTGCCTCTTCGGCGGACTGATACCGTTCGTCCGGGTTGATGCGCAGCAGTCGATCGATGATGTCGGCCAGCACACGCGGTGTGTTTGGGTCGGCCATAGCCAGCGGACGAATTCCGGAGTACCGAGAGAACTGCTTTCTCTCCGCGGGGTCCGCTGTTCTTTTCCACGGGCAAACGCCGGACGAAAGCTCGTACAGGACCGCCCCCAGAAAAAACAGATCGCTGCGTGGGTCGTTAATCGGAGCATGCGTGTTCTTTTCGAGCGCGGCATACTCGACAGCGTGGACGCTTTCATCCTCCCCGTCTGTCGCATCACCGGCCAGTCCGAAATCGACCAGTTTCGCCACACCACGTGAACTCATCAGGACGTTGGACATCTTGAAATCACGATGTGTCATGCCCTGCGACAGGGCGTACTTCAGCCCTTCGACCATGTCGCATCCACAACGCAGGACTTCGACGGGATCGAGCTTCTTGCGGATTCGGATGAAGTCCCGCAGGTTTCCGCCTTCGATGAACTCCATCGTGAAGTAATGCCATTCGTCGTCGATACCGACATCGTAAATCGGCACGACATTCGGGTGCCGCAGCTTCATGCAGAGTTCGGCTTCTCGATGAAAGTGCCCGATGGCTTTCGGGTCATCCAGGAATCGCTGCCTCAGCACCTTGACGCCGATCATGCGATTGTCCGTGGGATCGAGCGGCGCCGCCCGGAAAACACGTGCGAAGCTGCCTGACGCATTCTGGTACTGCAGCTTGTAATCACCCAGAACCAGTGGAGCCTTCTCACCGGAACGCAGCTTGCCCGCCTGGTACGCCGTCAGGAAATGCTGAGCTTCCAACGCGTCCAACAGCGATCCGGGATCTGATGTGACCGGTCGAGACTGATGACACTCCGCAACCTGCGCGTCCGTGACAAGGCGGAGACGAATCAGCTCGCGTGCCAGCTCATCTGTTGTTTCGAACTGCATCAAAATGCGAAACCGATCCGGTCGACCTTGCCCGCAACAGTCGCCGAACAGGTCCTCGTGATGGACTCAACAAGATATGAGAGTAGTAAGAAGCATATAAACAGATCGGATAACAGACGCCAGCCAACGGATGCGGTTGTCGGCATTCGTCACAGCACCTTGAACCTGGCCTGTCCCGACTGATCAGCAAACTGTCAGATCGCTCAGACAGCGCAGTATAGGGAGGCTCTTCATCGACTTCGACCAGATACGCAGGAATCTGCCGTCAATCCACTCTGGCCAGGGATTTTCACCCGCACCTCCATCACCGCACGCGCTAACACTGGCCGAGTTGGATGTGACGTACTGGAATCCGTCCACAGGTTCCACTGCCCGAGCCCTGGTTTCCTGCACGGCACGTGTTTGGTCGTTCAGCCGACACGGGCCATAGGATCGTGCGAGTCGAGGTGCACAGCCCAGGCCCATATGATCTCTCCAGACCCGCACGGGAAATCAGTATTCGGCTGTTGAAGGACTGCGTTCGAACGGACACCGCGTTCGTGTCTGTGAGGGTCGACTGCTCAACGAGCCGTGACGGTTGTCAGTTGCTTTCCATGGACGACGACATCGCGAGATTTCAAGAGCAAAGTTCGTAATCGGCGAATGTTGCAGGGATTCTCCAAGTCCGGTTTTTTCGTATCTGACAGATGTTCGGCCGTGCCTGAGGCTGGAAATACTCAACAAGATGGGTAGTCTAGGTTGTTTGATCGTACGGGCCAAACTAGCGCACGCGGACAAAGGTGCCAATCGAGACAGTACATCCGGTCGCGTCCCCATCACGCGGTCCATCAGATTCACCAGGGAAGATTCAACCGAGGGCAAAGCAATGCAACTGACGAACTGGCTGCTGGGATTTTCAGAACAGATCAAGCGTCGAGGCCGAGCAACGAGGCGCGCAGCCCTGCGACGCCGGGATGGAGCCAAACAGAATCGGACGCTGACCAGACACGCCGAGTTCCTGGAAACCAGGACACTGCTGGCCGCCACGATTGGTGCCAACGCGGTTGACGATGTCGGCGACATCACGACTCCGCTGACGAACAACGGCACTACTGATGACACGCAACCGGACTTCACAATCAACTCGACCGCAACAGTTCCGGCGTTCGTCGATTTCGCGATTCACGACACCACCGACGACAGCGTGGTGCAGTCCGGCACACTGGATGTCAGCAGCGGTGCCGCAACACTGACTCCTGATCCTGATGGAGCTGCTACTGAACTTCCGGACGGAACTTTCGTGCTGCGAGTTCTGGATGACACAGCCAATCCAGGAACGCACACGGGGGGAATCACAGCGGGAACAGCTGAAGCCAGCTTTACGTTTACCGTCGATACAGTAAGGCCGACGGTCACCATCACTTTGGCCGATCCGGATCCGACCAACGCGAACTCGGTCGTGTTCAATCTGGATTTCGGTGAAGACGTCACCGGCGTCAGCGAGAATGACTTTGTTCTCACGGGCGCTGCGACCGGCAATTCTCTCTACACCGTTGGCAATGCCGGTGATGCCAATGCCTCGACCTACACGATCACAGTCAGCGGAGTCGCTGGCGACGGAGCACTCGGGCTCGACGTGAATGCCCCCAGCCAGACGTTTGCCGCGGGCATTGTCGATACGGCCGGTAACATCTTCACGACGATCAACGGACCGAATCCCAGCTACACGATCGACAATACGGCTCCAACGGTCAGCAGCATTCAGACTCAGCCGACTGGCAACGTCACCACGAATGCAGACACAGTGACGTTTCGCGTGACGTTCGACAGCGAGATTGATCCCACCACGCTGGACGCCTCGGACTTCCAGTTGAACGGTACGGGAACAACCGGTGCGATCATTGGTGCCCCCGCTGTTGTGACGCCGAACACTGTTTTCGATGTCACGATCAGCAACGTCGACAACAACAACGGGACGGTCAATCTTGACTTCCGGACGACCCAGAACGTGGACGATGCGGCCGGCAACCGTTTGACCGGCATCACTCCGTCGACGGATGAGACATTCACTCTGGACAACGTCCTGCCCACCGTTTCAACAATCGTGCGTGCGGACGCCAACCCCACCAACGCCGCGACAGTCGATTTCACGGTGACCTTCAGTGAAGACGTCACTGGTGTCGATCTAAATGGATCTGATTTCGTCATTGACGACCCCGACACTCTGGGTGCCTCGATTGCATCGGTCACACCCGTGTCGGCGACCGTCTACACCGTTCGTGCCAATACGGGAACACCAACGGCGGAGGGTTCACTCTCGATCGATTTCGATGCTGATGCCAGTGGCGGTGTGACCGATGCCGGTGGCAACGTGTCCACGGCCGACTTCACAGCAGGTGAGGCTTACTCATACGACAACACAGACCCGACGGTCATGATTGAGCGTCTGACACCAGACGATTCCACGACGGAGCCGGATGGTCTGACCAACGCCGACACCGTCGTCTTTCTGGTCACGTTTGATGACAACGTGACCGGCGTCGACGTGGGCGATTTCGTGGTTGCCGGCGGTGCGTCCGCAGGTGGCACCGCGGTTAGCGACAACGGTGATTTGGACGCGGCTACATACGCCGTCACTCTCAGCCTCGTGACCGGCGACGGCACTCTCGATCTGAATTTCGATGGGGCGGCGACCATAGTTAACGAAACGGCACTGACGTTCGATCCAGGCCAGCCAGTCACGACCGATGAGATGTTCACGATCGACAACACACGGCCGACGGTTGCCATCACGCGGCAGTCACCGGCTGGCGAATTTACGGACGCGGACTCGGTCACGTTTCTGGTGGACTTCAACGAAGACGTGGCCAACGTGGATGCGGCGGACTTCATGGTCGCCACCGGCGGAGCCTCAACGGGTGCGATCACGGTGGGTGACAACAGCGATGCGGACGCGTCTACCTACACCGTAACGGTGTCGTCCGTCAGCGGAGACGGACTACTCGATCTGGACTTTTCCTCAGGCCAGAACGTCGCCGATCTGGCGGGAAATACCATTGCCCCGGCAACCGACATCACTGCCGAAGAAACCTACACGATCGACAACACGGCTCCGACCCTGACCATCACACGCCAGGTTGCCGCGACCAATCCGACGAATTCAGCCAGCGTCAACTTCACGGTGACGTTCAGCGAAGCTGTGACCGGTGTCGACTTCGGTGATTTTGTCGTATCAACACCTGCCGGCCTGACATCAAGTGCCACGGATGCCGGTGATTTCAACATGGTGAGCCCCACGGAGTTCACAATCACAGTCGACGACCTGGCCGGCAACGGCGACGTGAGTCTGGTGATCGATGGTTCCAGCGGTATCACCGACATTGCTGGCTTGGCGCTGAACACGACTCCCACCACCAACGAGTCCTTCACGATCGATCAGTTGCAGCCGACACTGCTGTCGATACTGCGCCAGAGCCCCACTGCCGAATTCACCAACGCGGACTCCGTGACGTTCCGCGCCACATTCAGCGAGGCAATGGATGCCGCGACCGTCCAGACCGCTGACTTCGCGCTGTCCGGGACGGCTGCCGGCGACGGGACAATTGGCACGCCGGCGATGGTGTCGTCGACTGTCTTTGATGTCACCGTGACGGGGCTGACCAGCAGCAATGGAACCGTTAATCTCGATCTGGCCGGTAGCCCCACGTTGACGGACTCCGTCGGAAATGGCCTGAGTGGTGGCGAAGGCGGCGCGGATGAGTCGTACGCGATCGACAATACCGACCCGGCGACCGTGATCACGTTCCCCGCGGCGACGTCGTACAACGCAGCCGGCTGGACGGCGGGCGCGACGGACCAGATCACCGGCAGCGTGACGGAAGCCACGTCCGACGTGGCCACCGTATCTGTCACCGTGCAGATCAAGGACGGGAACTTCTGGAACGGCAGTGCCTTTGCCAGCATCACGGCCGTTCCGCTGGCGGCGACTGTCACGCAGACCGGCGGCGGTGCCACATGGGTGCTGGCTTTCCCGGCGTCCAATTTCACCGACGGCACATTTGTCGTCACTGCGATCTCGACCGACACGGCCGGCAATGCCGAAGCCACAGCCACATCTACAGAGTTTGACTTCGACAACACGGCACCGACGGTCGTTAGCATTCTGCGACTGACTCCGACGGATGCCGTCACGCAGTTGGACATGCTGACCTTCCGTGTCACGTTCAGTGAGCCTGTCACCAATATCACTGCAGGCGATTTTCTCGTGACCGGTGGAGTGACCACCAGTATTACCATGTTCACAAATCCCAGTTCGGGTGTGTTCGACATCGAATTGTCGACTGGCGGTCTGGCGAACTTCGATGGCACCGTCGGCCTGGATCTGGATGCCGGACAGGACATTCGCGATCTGACTGCGCTGAACTTCAACACACTGACAAACCTGACGCCCACCGGTGTGGAAGAGGAATACCTGCTCGACAACACCGTTCCCGTGGCCACGATCGCTCTGGCTTCCGGCGTCAACGATCCCACCAATGCAGATTCGATCGTGTATGACGTCACCTTCACAGAGAACGTCACGGGAGTCAGTTCCGGCGACTTTACGGTCACACTGACGCCCCCCACCGGTGGCGCGGTAACATCGCTGCCCGTGGTCGTCGCCGGTACCGGAGACACCTACACCGTCACCGTTAACGGTGTTTCAGGTGACGGTGATCTGAGACTGGACATCACCACTAACGACATCGTGGACCAGGTGGGTCTGGGCGTGGCAACAACAGTCGGCGAGACAGTGACCATCGATAACACAGCGCCGACCGTGACGATCGAGCGAGAGACGCCGATGGGCGAATTTACCAACGCCACTTCGGTCACGTTTGCAGTTGATTTCGATGAGGATGTCCAGAACGTCACGGCCGCTGACTTCGTCGTCGCCGCGGGCGGTGCGTCCACTGGCGCAATCTCTGTCGTCATGCTGAACGCTACGGATTACGACGTCACGGTCGACGGCGTGAGTGGTGACGGTCTGCTCGATCTGAACTTTGTCGGAGGCCAGGACATAACGGACGACGCTGGCAATGCGTTTGACCCCGGCGCGGGCATCACCGGCACTGAAGAAACCTTCACGATTGACAACACAGCTCCGACGGCCGTCAGCATTGAACTGGATACACCCGCAACGAGTCCGACGGACGCGGATTCGCTCGTGTTCCTGGTGACGTTCAGCGAGGACGTCATGAGTGTTGGCACTGGCGACTTTGCTGTCGACAGTACTTCGACAGCGACGGTGACGAACGTGAATCCGACGTCGGACAGTACCTATGAGGTGACGGTCTCCGGCGGAGACCTGGCCGGCTTCAACGGCACGGTCGGGCTCGACCTGGCTGTCACTCCCACAATCGAAGACGACCCCGTGGGTAACCCACTGACAAGTACAACCGTCAGCGGTGCGGATGAGGTCTTCACGGTCGACAACACGGCTCCCTCCGTGACCAGTATCACGCGTCAGTCGCCGACGGCAGAATTCACGAATGCCGACACGCTGGTCTTCCTGGTCACATTCTCTGAAGACGTGGACGCCTCAACTGTTGCGGCCATGGATTTTGCCGTGACCGGTACAACGGCGCCGATCACCGACGTGTCATCAACGTCAGCCAGCACATTTACCGTGACGCTCAACGGTGGAGACCTCGCCGATCTGGATGCCACAGTCCAACTGAACTTTGACGATTCGGCCGCTGGCGGCGTTGACGATCCCGCTGGCAACAACACAGCCGGCGATTTCACAACCGGCGAAACTTATACGGTCGACAATACCGCCCCCACACTGGTCAGCTTCACACGGCTGACACCCGCCGGTGAGTTCACTGCTGCCGACGCTGTCGTATTTCGGGCGACGTTTGCGGATGCCAATAGTGCTGTAAGCAGTGTCGGAGTTTCAAACTTTGTGGTGGACAGCACGTCGACCGCGATCGTCACCGATTCGACGAAATTCTCTGATCTGGAGTGGGACGTCACAGTTTCCGGCGGCGATCTGGCGAACTTCAACGGGACACTGGAACTCGATCTGTCCGCCACGCCGACGGTCATCGACACGGCCGGCAATAGTCTGGCCGCGATCGACAATGATACCTTGCCAACTCCAACTGCAACGAACGACCAGCAGTACACGATCGACAACATCGCGCCCACGATTTCGGTCACGCGCGACAGTGCCTCCCCGACCAATGCCGGGTCGGTCGTGTTCAGTGTGGACTTCAGCGAAGACGTCGCGGGCGTTGACATCGCCGATTTCGTGGTCTCCACATCGGCAGGCGTCACGGCCACTTCCGTTGTCGGTCTGGTCGGCGGCGGTGACACGTTTACCGTCACGGTGAATGGCGTGTCCGGCGATGGCACAGTGGGACTCGTTCTGGATTCCGGTGCTGGAATCACAGACCTGGCTGGGCTGGCGCTGGTCACACCTCCGGTGCCCAACGAAACGTACACAATCGATCAGACGACGCCGACGGTCACAATCGAGCGGGCGACGAGCGAATTCACGAACGCGGACAGCGTGGACTTCACCGTGACCTTCACGGAATCCGTCAACAATGTGGACGCCACGGACTTCACGCTGGATCAGGCCGGCCTGACCAGCCCGGCGATGATCACGGGCGTTACGGGATCAGGCAGCACGTACACCGTCAGCGTCGCCAGCGGTACGGGCAATGGCATCCTGTCGATCGACTTCAACAACGGCGACGTCGCTGACGCGGCGAGCAACGATGTTGCGTCATTTTCAGCCGGCGAAGAATACACGATCGATAAGACCGACCCCATCACTTTGATTTCGTTCCCGGTCAGCGGTGACTCATACAACGCAGTCGGCTGGACGGCCGGAACAACGGCCACGGACCGAATCGAAGGCACAGTCACGAATAGTGGTGCGGCCTTCATCGAATCCGCGTTCGCTCAGGTGCAGGTGACGATTCAGCAGGACAGCGGCAATTTCTGGGACGGCGACGGATTCGACAGTTCCACAGAGGTGCTGCTGGACGCGGATATCACCGGACTGCCGAACTGGTTCTTCGAATTCCCAGCGGCGAACTTCTTTGATGGCGATTTCACGATCACCGCATTCGCGACCGACGTAGCCGGCAACGTGGAAATGACGGCCACGGCGAGCATCACGTTCGACAACACGGCCCCGACCGTCGTCAGCATCCTGCGGCAGAATCCAACCGATACGCAGACGCAGGCTGACGATGTCACGTTTCGGGTGACGTTCTCTGAGGATGTGGATGACCTGTCGAACGGTGGTGCCGCCGCACTCGACACAGACAACTTCATCGTGAGCGGTGCCGGAGCCGCCGGTGCGACGATCACGTCGGTTACCGCAGTTACTGGATCAAGCGTGTTTGATGTACTCGTTGACGTGGATGACAGCGGCGATGGCACGGTTAGTCTGGCGATCGACGGAACCAATCAGGACCTGCAGGATCTGACGGACAACGATCCCAATCTCCTGACCGTTCTGACCCCGGGCACGTCAGAAGATTACACGCTCGACAACACGGCTCCGACGGTCGACTTTGAGACACGTCCTGCCGGTGGCGGTGTGATTACCAACGCGGATTCGGTGACGTTTGACGTGACGTTTGACGAACCGGTCAGCAACGTCAGTGAGAATAACTTCGATGTCGTCACAACTGCGACTGCGACAGCGAATTCCCTTGTCGTTGTTGGCGACGCAGGCGACTCCGATCCGGCGACCTACACGGTGACGGTCTCTGGTATCGCTGGTGACGGAACGATCTCGCTGGACATCGACGACATGAATCCCGACATCGTCGATGGAGCCGGGCTGGCTCAGATCGACGCCAATGTTGGTAACGACGAGGCATACGCAATCGACAACACCGCGCCGACCGTGGATATCTCGCGACAGACACCTGCCGGTGAGGATACAAACGCGGATACGGTCACGTTCCTTGTTGACTTCGATGAAGACGTCACCAACGTCACCGCTGGCGATTTTGTGGTGGCATCCGGTGGTGCGACCACTGGAGTAATCACCGTTGGCGACAACAGTGACGCGGACGATTCGACCTATACAGTCAACGTGGCGTCTGTCAGCGGCGACGGCCTGCTGGACCTGGACTTCGCGTCCGGCCAGGACATCGCCGATGTGGCCACGAATGCCTTCGCACCGGCGACCGGTATCAACACCGAAGAAACCTACACGATCGACAACACGGCTCCGACGACCGTCAGCATCGAACTCGATACTCCGGCAACAAGCCCGACGAATGCGGATGTGCTCGTCTTCCTGGTGACGTTCAGTGAGGACGTCGCAAACGTTGGCACGGCCGACTTCGCCGTTAACAGTACCTCGACAGCGGCCGTGACAGACGTCATGGCGACGTCGGCGAGCACGTATGAAGTTGAGGTTTCCACCGGTGACCTGGCCGGTTTCAACGGCACGGTTGGGTTGGACCTGGCAACGACGCCGACGATCGATGATCTCGTGGGTAACGCTCTGACGAGCACAACTGTCAGCGGTGCTGATGAGGTCTACACGGTCGACAACGACGCTCCGGAAGTCGGCAGCATCGTGCGTCAGAGTCCCGCTGGCGAAAACACGAATGCTGATACGCTCGTGTTCCTGGTGACGTTCGACGAAGACGTCGACTCCACGACTGTCTCTGCCGACGACTTCGACGTCACGGGCGTGACAGCGCCAGATGTTGCAGTGAATTCGACCTCGGCAAGTACCTACGAAGTCACCGTCTCCGGCGGGGACCTGGCGGATCTGAATGCCACGGTCGGCCTGAACTTTGATTTTGATGACGGCACGGGCCTGGGCGTGGACGATCCGGCCGGCAACTCAGCCACAATGGACTTCACTGGCGAGACATATACCGTCGACAATACCGCTCCCACACTGGTCAGTTTCACACGGCTGACGCCTGCTGGTGAGTTTACTGCTGCTGACGCTGTCGTATTTCGGGCGACGTTTGCAGATAACAACAACGCCGTATCCGGTGTGGGTGTTTCAAACTTCGTGGTTGTCAGCACGTCGACCGCGATCGTCACCGATTCGACGAAATTCTCTGATCTGGAGTGGGACGTCACGGTTTCCGGCGGCGATTTGGCGAACTTCAACGGGACACTGGAACTCGATCTGTCCGCCACGCCCACTGTGGTGGACCTGGCCGGAAACGGGTTGGCGGCCATCGACAACAGCGTGGCACCGGGCACCGACGATCAATACACGATTGACAACATCGTGCCGACGATCGCCATAACACGACGGACGCCCGACGATTCAACGACAGACCCGGATGGTCTGACTAATGACGACACCGTCGAATTCGACCTGACATTCAGCGAAATCGTGAACAATGTCGATTCAGGCGACTTCGTTGTCGGCACCACGGGAACAGTCACGTTCAATGAATTCACTGTCGACGATCTGAGTGACGGTGATGACACAACCTTCCGTCTGACGGTCGATGGGACGTCCACGAACATTCTGGGAGACGGCACACTGCGTGTTGTGCTCGACTCGGGCACGGACATCATCGACCCGGCCGGTCTGGCATTGAACCAGACTCCGACTGTCAACGACGAATTCACGATCGACAACACGCCACCGACCGTTGCTTCAATTTCGCGGGTCGACAGTGACCCGACGAACGCGTCGTCCGTGGACTTTACTGTCGTCTTCAGCGACATCGTCACGGGCGTCGAGCTGGCAGACTTTACCGCCGACGCTCAGGGTGCCGGGCTGATGGGGGCGTCTCTGGATGCCATCTCTGGCAGTGGAGACACCTACACGGTCACGGCCAGTACGACTTCGGGCGATGGCACGCTCTCCGTCGATTTCAACGCGACCGCCAGTGGTGGAGCGACGGATCAGGCCGGAAACGTGTCGGTGGCCAACTTCACGGCGGGCGACGAATACACCATCGATCGAACGGAACCCGACAGCGTAATTGTCTTCCCCGGTGCTCCTGGTTCGTTCAATGCGACCGGCTGGACCGATGAAATTACGGGTACTGCCAGCGACACCGGCGGGGCGGATGTGGCGCGCGTGGATGTCAGCATCCAACTGGACTCGACCGGCAATTTCTTTAACGGCTCCAGCTTCAGCAGCCCCACTGAGGTCCTCCTGCAGGCCAGCGGGACGACCACCTGGATGTTCGCGTTGCTGGACAGCAATCTGGCGGACGGTGAGTCTTACACGGTGAACGCCGTGACGACGGACACCGCCGGGAATGTCGAGAGCACGCCCGGCACTGCAGTCTTCACGTTCGACACGACGTCACCGACGGTTGCCAGCATCCTGCGCAATATGCCGACAAACGCCAGTACCAGCGATAACGCTGTGACGTTCGAAGTCACGTTCAGTGAAGACGTTGTTAACGTCGATACGGCTGACTTCGTGTTGAGCGGCACGGCAGCACTTGACGGGACAATCGGAACCGTCGTCGTGGTCAATGCGTCAACCTACAGAGTGCCCGTCAGCGGACTGACCAGCAGCAACGGCACGATCAATCTGGACTTCCTGGCTGGTCAGGACGTAACCGACATCGCGGGCAACGTGCTGACGAACACGACTCCAGCCACCGAAGAGGAGTACACCATTGACAACGTACAGCCGACGGTGGCGTTCACAGCGGCCGATGCGAGTCCGACTAATGCCACATCGGTGACGTTTGACATCGTGTTCAGTGAGCCGGTCAATGGCGTGGTGAAAGAAAACTTCGCCGTTGATGCGGGCACTGGTGTCACAGCCAACTCGATCGTGACAGTGACCGACGCGGGTGATTCCGACCGGGCAACGTATTCCGTCACGGTCGACACAATCACTGGTAACGGCACGTTGGGACTGGACATTGTGGTGGCAGGCATCACCGACGATGCCGGCCTGGGGATGGTGGCCAGTCAGGCCGGTGTGACAACCGACGAACAGTACACCATCGACAACACGGCTCCACGGCTGAATTCGATCGTTCTCGGCACTCCCGCGTCGGCTCTGACAAGTGCCACGTCGGTCACATTCCTCGTGACATTCAATGAGAATGTTGCCAATGTCGACCTGGCCGACTTTACGGCTGTGACGGACACGAATCTGACTGCCGGGGCGATTACCGTCACAGACGCGGGAGACACGGACGCGGCGACCTACGCTGTCAGCATTACCGATGTGAGTGGATTCGGGTCGCTTGGCCTTGATCTTGCAGCCAGCCCGACGATTGTCGATCTGGCCGGAATTTCACTGACCGACACGGCAGTCATCGGCGAGGATTTGACTTACAACATTGACCAGGCCGCTCCGGCAACCACGCTGGTCTTCCCGGTTGATGGCGAGTCCTACAATGCCACTGGTTGGACGGACGTGATTAACGGAACCGCACAGGATACCGGTGCTGCCGGAGTCGCGCAGGTGCAGGTCAGCATTCAGGAAGTGTCCTCGGGCCAGTTCTCTGGCGGAGGAGCATTCAACAGCTCGACGGAAGTCCTGCTGACAGCGACCGGCACGACAGCATGGACACTGAACTTCTCGGACATCAACTTCGCGGCAGATGGTGATTACATAGTCCGTGCGCTGGCCACAGACACACTGGGGAATACGGAGTCGACCGGGGCATCCGCCACATTCACAATCGACAGAGTGCTACCGACAGTCAGTTCCATCGTGCGTGCGGGATCTGACCCGACGAACGCAGCCAGTGTCGACTTTACCGTGACGTTCAGTGAAGACGTGACAGGCGTTGGCACCGGCGACTTTGTGATCGACACGGCAACGGTACCAGGCGTCACCGGTGCTTCGGTCACGGGTGTCACGGGCAGCGGTTCCGTATTTATTTTGTCGGTCGATACCGGTACCGGAGACGGATCACTGTCAATTGACTTTGATGCCAATGGGGACACGCTTGATCCGGGTGTTACCGACGCAGCCAGTAACGTTTCGGGTCCGTTGGTCGATTTCACGACGGGCGAGACCTATACGATCGACAAGACGCTGCCCACGGTTGTGTCCATTGCCACGGTCGGGACGACGACGACCAATGCCGCGAGCGTCGATTTCACGGTCACGTTCAGTGAAACCGTGACGGGCGTTGATGCGGGCGACTTTGTGATTGATACCGCGACGACGCCCGGTGTTACCGGAGCTTCGGTAACTGGCGTCTCTGGAAGCGGGACAGTGTTTACTGTTTCCGTGGCAACGGGCACTGGCGACGGTTCGCTTTCCGTCGACTTCGACGCGGATGCCAGCGGCGGAGCAACCGACACGGCCGGCAATGTGAGCGACACGGACTTTGGAGCGGGCGGCGAGTTCACGCTGGACCTGACCGACCCGGTAACGACTCTGACGTTCCCCGCCGACGGTGGCTCGTTCAATGCCGCCGGCTGGACCGATGCCATTACCGGCACGGCTACAGACCTGAATCTGAATACGGTCACGGTCAGCGTCCAGCGTCTGTCCGACAGTCTGTTCTTCAACGGTACTGATTTCGTCAGTCCCACCGAGGTGCAGAACACACCAGCCGGAACAACAAGCTTCTCGCTCGCTCTGCTGGACTCGCTCCTGACAGATGGCGTGTCCTACACGGCCATCGCGACTGCCACCGACACCATTAGTAACACGGGCACAGCCACCGCCACGTTCAGTTTCGACACGACCAACCCGGCCGTCAGTTCGATTACGAGAACGGATACGAATCCCACGAACGCGTCGACGGTCGACTTCACTGTCACGTTCAGTGAATCCGTCGACAGCGCGACCGTGGCTGCGGGCGACTTTATTGTTGCAGCCGGAAGCACAGTGACCGGAGCTTCAGTCACGGGCGTCGCGGGCAGTGGCTCAACCTACACGGTAAGTGTGAACTCGGGATCGGGCGACGGAACGTTGTCCATCGAGTTTGACAACGATGCCGATGGAGGTGTTCTGGACCCGGCTAATAACGCGACGCAGGCTGATTTCACCGGCGGCGAAGCCTATACGGTCGACAAGACTGCTCCGACCGTAGCGGTTGGTTTTCCCGTGGAGGGAGTGTCCTACAACACCAGTAGTTGGACTGATTCAATCACCGGGACGGCAGCAGACAATGGCGGCTCAACATTGACAGCCGTAACAGTCAGCATTCAGCGAGCTTCCGACAGCCTGTTCTTCAGCGGTTCTGCCTTCGACAGTGCCACCGAATTTCAACTCGCCGTCGTCGGAACCGACACGTGGTCGCTGGCGTTCCCGGACTCCAATCTGACGGATGGCGACTCGTACACGGTGCGGGCCACATCCAATGATGGAGCAGGAAACTCGACGGTCGCGCCTGTTGGATTCAGCTTCGATGTCACGGCTCCGACTGTCAGTTCAATCACGCGAGTGAATTCCGATCCGACTAATGCGGCCACCGTCGACTTCACGGTTATGTTCGGTGAAAGTGTCACAGGAGTCGGCTCCAGCGACTTTGTCATTGATCAGACCGGATTGACGGGTGCATCGGTGGCAAGTGTGACCGGAAGCGGATCGACCTACACGGTCACCGTGAATACGGGCAGCGGTGAGGGAACTGCATCGATTGATTTCGATGCGGATGCCGACGGCGGAGTCACTGACGCGGCTAACAACGTTTCGACGGCGGACTTCACGGCCGGCGAGGCATACAGCGTCGACCGTACGGCTCCCACCGTGACATCCATCGTTCGCACGGGAGCGGAACTGACCAATGCGTCCAGTGTTGGGTTTACGGTCACGTTCAGCGAAGCGGTCACGGGCGTCACGTCCGCCGACTTCGTACTGGACAGCACTGTTTCCGGCGCGGCAATCACCGATGTGACGGGCAGCGGAACGACATTCACGGTGACGACGAGTACCGGAACCGGCGATGGCAGCCTGTCGATCGACTTCGACGCAGACGCGTCCGCCGGGGCGACGGACACTGCCGGTAATGTCAGCACCAGTGACTTTACCGCGGGCGAGTCCTACACGCTTGATCGCACGGTTCCGACCGTTGATATCGTGGATGTGAATCCCGACCCAACAATCGCAGCGGTTGGCAATATCACGATCAACTTCAGTGAAGACGTGACCGGCGTGGATATCAATGATTTCTCGCTGACTCAGGACGGAATGACTGTCGGTCTGACTGGCACGGTTGAGGCGATTTCAGCGTCGCAGTACCGGATCAACCTTTCGTCAGTTACGGCAGAAGACGGTGACTACGTTTTGACTCTGACAGCAGCCGGTTCGGGTATTACCGACACAATCGGCAACACCCTGGCTGCAGACGCCTCCGACAGCTTCACCGTCATGTTTGACCCGACTCCCGAGTTCGACCTGGACGGCGGAACAATCACAGTGTCGATTGAAAACGGCAACGTGGTGATCCGCGAAGACGGCGACGTCATTGTTCAGGTTGCGGATGGTGCACTCGACTCGATCACCTTCATCGGCGAAGACAATGTGGATGACTCGTTCGTCTTCGACCTCTCCGGCGGAGTTCCGAATATTCCGATCTTCGTCGATGGTGGAGTCGGCGGAAACGACGTGATGGCAGTCACCGGCGGGACGATTACACGGGTTGAATACGATGCCGAAAGTGTCGGGGCCGGCACACTGACATTCGACACTCAGACAATCACGTTCACTGGTCTGGAGCCAATCGATCTGTCGGGGTCAATTCTGGAGACAGTTGTGATCGATGTGAATCCGCTGGGTTCTATTTCCGGTGCGGTCACGACGACCGTGACTGACAGTGCAATCAGCGGCGCCAGCGAAGTCACTTTCAGTGGCGGACTGGAGAGCCTGATCTTCAGCAATCCGACCAGCCAGTTGCAGATCAACGGCACGGATGAAGTGGACATCATCAACATCGTGTCGGTCGACGCCGCCTTGACCACTGTAATCAGGATCGATTCCCGAGGCGGTGACGATGTCGTCGACGGTTCTGGTGCTACCACCGATCTTGATGTGCAGGGCGGCAATGGCAACGACATACTGACTGGCGGTTCAGGCGACGATCTGATCAACGGAAATGCGGGTGACGATGTCCTGGATGGCGGTGCTGGGAACGACCGCATGCTGGGCGGCGCCGGCTTGGACACGCTGTCTGGCGGAGATGGAAATGACAATCTGTTTGGCCAGGGAGGCGACGACACGATTAACGGTGGTGCCGGAGCTGACAACATCCGTGGCGACGCGGGCGGCCTGACGCTGACCGACGAAGTGGCCGGAACAGTTCGCGTGCGGCGTAGCGGATTCAACAGTAGTCGGTCGGGCGAACGAGCACAGGGACGATTGACTGGCATCACGCTGACCGGCGGCGATGGAGACGATCTGATCACCGTTCTGCGGGCCGTCCGCATCGACGTTCGCTTCGAGGGCGGTGACGGCAACGACACACTGGCCGGTGCCCGCGGAAACGACATCCTCCTGGGCGGCGACGGTAACGACGTCATTCGCGGCTCGGGTGGTCGAGATTCCATCGACGGCGGAGATGGCAATGACGTCCTTCGAGGTCAGGGCGGAGCAGACATTCTGTTCGGTGGTGACGGTAACGACCGGCTCGAGGGCGGCGCGAATAATGACACCATCGGCGGTGGCATCGGTGACGATCGACTCATCGGACTAAGTGGTCGGGACGTGTTGATCGGTGAAGATGGGACCGACACAGTCGACGGCGGATCGGGAGTCGATCAGGTCACTGCCGCTGGCAACGGAACGACGCTGGATGCCGCCGATTCGGTGGTCGGTTCCGCGGGCGAGATTGACAACGCCCTGACATTCGACTTCGACGCAATCTTCAACGGAGCGTAGGGTTGAGTCAGCGTCAGATTTGACACGCCCGGCTGCCGGAAGATTCTGGCAGCCGGGCTTTTTTTGACGAAGCCCTGCGTCGAATCATTAACACGTCGAAGGAACGTCACATCGTGAAACACGCACGTGTCATCGCGCCGCAAGCGACTACGAGCTTTCGGACCGTGTGCTATTCCCGGCGCTTGAAGAATCGCGTCAACCGACCCACGACCGCCGGGTTGGTTGTGCCGTTCTCCTGCAGCTCTTTCAGGGCACTCATACATTCCTGACGGCGTGCTTCCAGCTCTGCTCGGGCCGAGGAAAAGTTGGTCATCTTCTGCTGAAGGCTCGACTGCTCGCGAAACAAACGGCCACGCTCCACCGACAACTTCACCTGATGCGTGCGGTGCTCGGCCAGCAGCATGTGCCGCGCCTGCTTGATCTTTTCGGCCGCGTCCTCCGAAAACTGCTGTTTAGCGAAGTACTCCATCCAATCGTTGATCTTCGTCGCAATGCTCGCGATCTGGCCGCCCAGCCACGCGATGTACTCGTCGCGCTGCTGCACCATGCCATTCCATTCGGCGTCCGAGTTTTCGCCTCCCGGGGACTTCCAGTCGCGCCACAGCTCCAGCGGCTCGTCATCGTCCCGGGCCACTGATGGAGTCAGCAGGACAATGCGCAGGGGAGCAAATTGCGGTGTCAGGTCGTCCGGCTCAATGACTGGTTGCTCGGTGACTCTGGCAGGTGCATCGTCACCGTGGGTCGCCGGTTGCGAGCTGTTGCTGTGCGTCAGCGTGTCCGTCGTGGGATCTTCAGGCACAACGGCCTGTCCGCCCGGCAAAGGTGATGGAGTGAACTGATTCGCTTGTACCAGATTTGTCAGTTCTTCAAGCCGTTCGGAGAGTTCCCTCAGTCCACGCATTTCGGGGCGAGAATCCCACCGCGCGTAAAAGTCCTTGACCTCATCAAGCATCCGCTGCTGCCCCTGCTGTAGCTCCTGGACATCCTGGCGGGAGACCTCGGGCACAACATGCGGTGCCGGAGGGGACAGGGTCGATGGACGGGGCTGTGCGTATTCCACATGTGGAATTTCCGCGGACCGTTCCGTACGGACCGGTTGCGATGTGGCCTGACCGGATGGGCTCAATCCATTGTTGATCGCCTCCAGCAACGCGGAAAAACGATCAGCGACAGCGGATTCGACCGTCGACTGAAAGTTCGCCGTATCGGGAAAGCTGGGCAGAGATGGAGGTGGACCGGGTGCGTGCATGGAGATTCTCTCCTGCAGCCTGGCTCAGGTGTATTCCTCCGGACGTGCGTTTTTTCACCTGGCAAAGTGAGATCGCCAATTCCCTGGCCGGTCGCAGTGGTTGCATATGCGCCCTGGTGGTTATCGCATGCCGGCCGGCCGGGCTGCCTGTGTTCGCGTCCGTTCTGATCTGAGATGTAGGCGGATTTCTCCGAAATCCGCTGCCTTGGACCTGGCAAGACTGAGCGGCGGTCGATGTGCCGGCAGGTTGCCATGTCGTCTGGTCCCGATTTCGGAGAAATCGGGCTACGGCTCAGGCACGGCCTTTCACGCCAGCACGCACACGGCTTCCCAATCTTCGATGCCGGATCCCTGGGCAGCTTCGGAGACTTCGCTTTCGCTGGCGCGGACGATTCCGGAATCGGTGATCGTCCCGGGAAACGCTGCATACAGCGAGCGGTCATCCTGCATGGGCTGCCAGTCTCGGCTGCACATCTCCTGGCGAAACTGCTCCTCCTGATACGGGCTGGCGTTACGGAGTTCCACAACCAGCAGTACTTCTTTTTCACTCATTGCAACCCGTCCGTCCATTCGGTTGCGAGCATGGAGTGTGGAACCACTCCGCCTGGCCCGTCATAAGAAAAAAATGCCGTTGTCCCAGCACCCGTCTCATCACCTACGCACAGACCTGCCACAGTTTGCAGTCGGGTCCGTAAACGCACGTACCAGCTAATAAGTCACCACTGATACATGCAAGATCATTCTTATGAAACGACAAAACCCCCAATCGATTCGGTTAACCGCGAACACGCTGCTGCAAAATCCGCACAACCCCTACAGGTCACCCAATGCGATTGCGGGTTAGTGCAGTTGGCGCGACGAGTCAGTCAATCCGTGATTGACAGCCGGATTTCATCGGAGTTGGCCTTCAGCTCCGGTGCATACATGGCGGATGCACGACACGGCAATGCACTGAATCGTCCCGGGATCTCGGCACGCAGCCGGTAGCTGACCGAATGCCGTCCGCGAGCCAGATGACGAACGAACAGGCAGACCCGTTCGTCGCGGTACTCAACATAGGCGCCCATCTCGTTGCCGTTGTAGCCGCTGCGGACTTCGACGGGCTCAAAGCCGGCAGCCTTCATGTCTTCGAACAGCAGATACTCGTAGTCGTTCTTACTCTCGATCTCGAGTTCGACCTCGATCAGGTCGCCGCTCTTCACCGTGGCCAGGTCGGGCAGTTCTGTTCGTTCGTACTTTTCGACCTTCTGTGAGATCACCTGGCCGCGCGAGTCCGCCACCTTGATCGACTTGTCGATCTCGGTGAGCTTGTAGTACTTCCGGTTCACCTTCACTTCCAGGCCCGCCCGCGTAATGAACTCTTCCAGTGTGAAGTTCGTCAAATACGCGTTGAAGTACACCGGCCCTTTTCCAGTACGACGGATTTCGACGGTGTGCTCACCCGAACCGAGTGCATCACCTTCCAGTACCAGGCGGTTGTCGAAGCTGAACAGGTTGGACGCGTCGACCTTGACGGACTTGTGTGGCTCGCCGTCAACCAGCACTTCGATCGTCATGTCCGGCCGATCTTCGCCGCTGGCTTTCAGGTACTCGGCCAGTGCCTCGATGCAATACGCGGTGTCGCGCGTGCTCTTCCAGTATGTCCCATGACGGCGGTTGTTCAGGATGTACTTGACCAGACCGGCCGACCGGTCGCTGCCCGGTTCCGTGCGTGAGAGCAGCTTCAGGTACCAGGCGTTTGCCTCAATGTCGCTGCCCCACCAGTACCACCAGTACGTACCTTCCGGGAGCTTCAGATACGCCGACTGATTCTCATCGTCTTCGACCAGGAACTGCTCGATGTTCCGCAGAATCGTGGCCAGCTTCTCGTTCTGCTCCTGCTTGTGCAGAGCGATGCCGTAGACCGATTTGCCATAGGCCGACAACTGCGTCCGATCGCGATACAGGAATTCTCGCATCGCCGTGTTCACTTTGCCGGAATCGCCCAGCACCATGTAGACGAGCGCATCGAGGTTATTGGCCTTCGACTGCCTGTACTTCTGAAGATGACGGACCCGATCTGTCTGCCAGCGTTCGAGCCATTTGACTCCACTCTCCAGCACACCCGGCACGATCGCGACGTCGTTCTCGGTAGCGATCTGCAGCCCGTGCACGACAGTCGCGGTTGTGTGTGGCCACGAGCGTTCTCCGTAACCTGAGAACCAGCCCCAGCCACCATCGGAAAGCTGCATCGAGATCAAACGCTGGATGTTCTCCTTAACCAGGCGTTCGACTTGGGCCTCGTCGAAGACCGGATTACTTTCGAACATCTTCCAGCGTTTCGCACGCTCGACGTCGTCACCAATTTCCTGAGCGTTGAGGTTGGTCCGCTTTTCTTTGATCGCCGCCAGATCGAGCCCCATGCGTTGCAGAACGCGTTGCGTGATCACGGTAGGAATGAAGCGGTTAAGCGTCTGTTCGGTGCACTTGTGCGGGTACGCGACCAGGTACGGCAGCGCATCGACCATCGCGCCGGCGAGCGTAGGTGAGTACCGCACTTCCAGCCGCGTATCCTCTGGACGCCGCTCGGCCGGTACCTTCACCTTGAATTGCTGAGACGCGTCGGCCAGACGCACGACGCCCGAGAACGAATCCGTCTTCAGCATGCCGTGGACATAACACGGGAACTTCATCTGCATGGCGTCTGACTCTTCATCGGTCAGAGCCTTCATCGTCACCGACGCTTCGCCTTCCGCGATCACCTTCACTCGCCAGTCGACTCGCACTTCGCCGCCCGCGGGAATCATGACGGTCTGGCCGAGCGTGAAACTCTTCGACGGCAACTCGTTCCCACGCTCTGCGTTGGAACGCTTCTCTCGACGCTCCGCGTCCCGTGCATCACCGGCTTTGTCAGAGGACGGGACGCGGAGCGTCGGGTCCGGCGTTCCCACGCGGAGCGTGGGAACGAGCGAAGTCGTTGCACCGGGCGGAATGGACCCTGGCTGAGCCGGAACGAGCGTGCCGCCCTCCAGCACAAGTTGAACGGTCGCTTCCTTGTCGGACTCCAGGTAGTTGTGGACGTTGGCTGAAAGCACGACTTCGTCCTTCTCGACAAAGAATCGTGGCGCCTGAAGTCGCACCAGCAGGTTCTTGGCCGTGACAACTTCTGCCTCGCCTTCACCGACCTTGGTGCCGTGGCCCATACCCCAGGCCTTGATCTTCCAGCCGGTCAGGTTCTCCGGCATCGGAAAGCGAACCGTGGCCAGTCCGTCTTCGTCCGTCGTGATGGCCGCGGCCCAGAACGCCGTGTCCGCGAAGTTGGTGCGGACGGTGGGCTGAATAAGGTCCGCAGCACCGCCGGCGACTCCGTCATTCTTGGCGAAGGCCGCCAGGTACTTGTCCGACGAGGCCGCCCGGTCTAGTGAAAGAGCGCCGTTCGCAAATCCTTCGGCCAGTTGCGGCATTGACTGACCCGGCTGGTCACGCCGCGCCGAGCGTGTTCGCACCTGTCCCTTTTGTCCCCCGGCTTGCGCAAATTTCTCTTCGACGACCGAGTGCCCGAAGATGCCGAGGTTGGACATCGGAGTCTCACCAGACTTCAGCACGTTGTAGCCCCACTTCAGACTGGAGTGCGTGCCCGGGCGATGGTGTCGTCGCCACTTCCAGAAAAAGTCGCGGATGGCCGGAACGTTCGAACCGCCAGAGATGTACTCGACACTGCGGTCGTAAACGCTCAGGACGGTCGATCCCACAAACGGCTTTTCCTCGTGATCGGTCAGTCGGATCTTGACCGTCGCTTCCTCGCCCGGCTGATACGACTCGGACGAAGGCTCGACATCGATATTCAGCACGCGTTTTTCGGGCGGCACGACGACTTCACGCATCTCGGTGTGAATCTTCGCGTCGGCGATCGTCAGTGCTTCGATGAAGAAGTTCGGCATGTCCCGTCTAATCACGGGGATTTCGTAGACAGTGCTCTTGCCTTCCAGCCGAATCGTCTGCGGTGGCAGATAGACTCCGTTGGTCGGACGCAGGAACAACAACAGCGTTGCGTCTTCCCGCTCAGTGTTGATCAGCAGCCGGACTTTCTCACCCGCTTTGTACTCGCGTTTGTCCGTGATCAGCTCGACATCATTGAAGCGGAATTCCCGCCCATTGAATCCGTCGCCGATGACGGTAAACAGATAGCCGCCTTCCTGAGTGTGCTCTTCCGTATCCGTGAGTTGCAGCGCGATACGGTATTGACCCGGTGCTCCGGCTCGGAACTGCTGCCGGGCACGTCCTTCTTCGTTCGTGTCGACATCCCATTCCTCAACCAGACGCTCGACCGGTTTCCCGTCGACATACCGGATGCTGAAGAGCTCCAGCTTCCCTTCCCCGGCGACTGGCTTCTGATCAAGCGTGTGCGCCTGAAACTCTGCGGTCACATCGTCACCGGTCCGGAAATGCCCACGGTTCACCCATGCGAAGACCTTGAACGGCTCGCGGGCCACCAGCACTTCACCCTGACCAACAATCGTCCGCCGCGAATCGTCGACCACTTCCGCAGTGATCTGATAGCGATGATCCTGATCCGGATGCATCTCCTTCGCGAGACCCGTGTCAATTTCGACTTTGACTATGCCGTCGTCGCCGATTTCGACTTCCGCTTCAGCAATGACCTCTGGCGGAGTACGGGCGCCCGCCCACCATGACCAGATGGGAGCCTTGCAGCCCCATTGGCCCCAGCCGGGATACCACGCGCAGTCGTAAGCGAACCACCAGTACCCGCGACCGTAGTACCAGTCCCAGCGACCGTTCGGGAACCAGCGGCCGTCATGGTTGTTCCTGGTGACCTTGTATTTCACTTTCCCTTTCGTCACGGGGGCACCGAAGTAGTACTTCGCTTCAATCGTCGCAGTGATCTTCTCGCCCAGTTGAACGGGCTTGTCCGGGGCTTCGATCTTCACTTCGAATTCCGGCTTCTTGTACTCCTCGACGCGGAACGAACCACCGCCATGGCCCTCGACCTGCAGGTGATAGACACCCAGTTGTGCTTCGTCAGGCAGAGTGAATTCGCCGGTAATCCCACCGTAGTCATCCGCTTTAAGCTGCCGGTCCAGGACATGTTCGCCCTGTGGAGTTGACGCGAGAATGCGAAACGTCCGGCCCGCGAACTGCGACACATCGTCCTTGTCGTATTGAGCGTGCCGCACCCAGAACTTGAACTGCACTTTTTGTTCGGGGCGATACACGGGACGGTCCGTGATCAGAAAGACTTTCGTCTGGTTGTATTCCGGATCATGCCGCTGCCCGAACCACAGATAATCCCAACCCAGATGCGCCAACCGCTTTCGGCCCTTGTCAGTTCGCGCGATTGCGACCCAGCGGTGATTGTCTGGGATGCGGGTCTTGTCGACGGTGAGTTGTCCGTCGGCATTTGAAAACTCGGAGAAGTTGATCGTCTTCACTCGATATTGAGCAGTATTGCCAACTCGTTCCGCGCGGTAACCGAAGAATTCGACGTTGGCTTTGCTGACAGGTGCACCCGTCACAGCATCCGCCACGAAGTACAGCACTTTGCCGTCCAACTGCTTCTTAGCGATGACTGTGTCGTTGACCCACAGAATCATGCGGCTGACATTCCCGTCCGACATCTTCGCCGTGATCAGGTACCCACCGGGTTGTTGCAGCGGTGTTGTGACAGTGATGCGGTCATCAACGTGGTCGTCCGGCGGATCGAGTTTGACGGTCCAGTCAGCGGCTTTCTCGTCGAGGTACTTCGTCTGGTTGTGAGTCACCAGGCGGTAGCCAATGTTCTGCACTTCCATGTGTTCGCCACGGATGCGGGCCGGACTGCTCTTTAAGTAAGCCTTCGCATCCTGGATCAGCTTCTCCACCTTGATCGGCCATGCTTCGAAATGGACCGACTTACCGTTTCGGAACCGGTATTCGACGACTGCTCCGCGTCCGGACGGTTGCGACGTCGAGTTCTCAAAACGTCCCCAGTTCTGCACGATCTGGTTGAGTCTTTTCTGCCAAGTGTTTCCAGGACCGGGTCCGTACTCTCGAATCCCGTCGCGCCACGCGTCGGCAGCGGTCGGGTACTGTCTCCGGTTTTCGAAGACCTGAGCAAGCTGGGCGCGCGCCCGTTCGCCCTGGTTCGACTTCCCCGCCGCGGCGACTTCCTGGTAAATGCGGATGAAGTTGTGCTCGTCCGGCAGCTTGAATCGTCGGACGCCGGTCGCCAGGCGAGCGATCGTCTCGTCATCGCTCAACGTATGCAGTTCGTACGTGCCTGTGCCGGCCTTCTGATCGTCCTGTCGGGTTCGGCGGGCTCCCCACCACGAGAACTGCTGCATCGTCTGGCAACTGAAACTCTCATACAGAAGCTGAGCAAACCGCATGCGGAATTCCAGCTTCCGACCGGGAGCTAGATTCGCAGCTTCGGTCAGTAGCCACCGCCAGCGTTCGCCGTCTGACGCGGCTGCCTCGAACGTCAGCGGGATGCGGTGGTAGACAGGATTGCCCTCGGCATCGACGGGCGCCCCCTGACTGCGACCGTACCCACGCCAGTGCCCTTCGGCGTAATCCGGCAGTACTTCAAGATCGGTGAGAGCCTGCAGTCGCCAGTTCTCGGTATATCCTGTGCCTGACCGAAGCGTCAGGGCATATTCGCTGTACAGAGTCGCGACATCCGCGCGACTGGCATCGTCGGCCGCCAGCTTTCGGGCACGTTCGAACAACTGCAGACCTCGCGTGCGGTCTCTCGACATCGCGTTGACTTGTTTTCCGCCACCACGACGATTGCCTCGCTCGAATTCGCCGGTAACCAGATAGCCCCAGTGAGTCGCGGTTCGATAGATCTGCGCAGCACGCTTCAGCAACCGCCAGTTGTCGCTGTGCGCCTTCACGCTGTCCTCGATGAGCTGATCCACTTCACTGTTGCGACCCAGGTTGTTCAGCGAATGAACCGCCAGTTGCAGATCGTCAGTGACCTGCAAACTGTCCGTGTCGGCGTCCAGTGCCAGTTTGCGGTACCGCTCCAGAGACTCCTTGTAGTTGCCATTCTGAAACAACTTCCGAGCCTCGGACCGCAGCTTTGCATGATCGGGCGGCACGGCGGCGATTGTCATGACTGCGACAGCAAGGACCGTGATCCCGGACAGCAGCAGGCTGAGTTTCCTGGTCATGGCGCGAATTCCACATTCGGAGTTGGACACAGCCGGATTTTGCCGACCTGGCTGGCGGCTGACCGCGCTCGGCGCGTGCAAGATTGAGTGGCCGGAAGTGTCGGTCTGCTGTCTCAACGAATCAATCGGGATTCACCTGGTGGAATTCCGGATTCCCAAACCAGGCAGCCGAATTGACGAAGTCAGTTCGGACGCCTTCCATGATTTTGTTCTTCATGATTTTGTCAAAATCATGAAGAACAAAATCATCAGAACACTTCCCCCGCCATGTCCACCCGACGGCACAATTGGCCGAAACGGCTTGTTCTTCCTGGCGGGTACTTAGGATCGTTCGATCATTCAGTGTCGCCTTTCGCTCCGCGAAAGTGCGTTCTTTCGCGGAGCGAAAGACGACAATATGACACTTAATTCAAGGACGATCCTTACTTCAGCCAGTGTGTGAAGAACCGCTGCCATGCCGCGTCAATGCGCGGGCCGGTCGGACGATGGCCGCCCGTTTCCTGCACATACTCGAGCCGCTCTGAGACGCCCAGCAATTCATAAACCTCGCGCGCCCGATTGATGTATGCGATGCTCTGGGCGTCGTCCGAATGCGTCTTTGTTTTCTCATCCGTACTGCAACCGATGACCATCAACGAGCGAGGAGCACACAGCGCCATCAGCTCGTGATGATTCCGTTCGAAACCAGGTCGCGTCGGATCGGCATCGATCAGACTCCAGATCGTGCCACGCAATTCCGGCACGGGGTAGTCGTCCGTGCGGATATGCGGGAACTTCCGTTTCCAGTCCAGATACCACGGGTCCTGGTAATTCGTGTCCCCGTGCATCGCGATGTGCGGATCGATGGAGACGGTCGCTTTGATCTCCGGGGCGAAGGCAGCAACGTACAGCGCCGTCTTCGCACTCAACGAGAACCCGATGAACCCGATCCGCGAAGCATCGACCTGCGGCAGCGTGTCCAGGTACTCGACCTCACGCTGTACGTCGTGGACCATCTTGCCGAGCGGCAGCCAATGGCCGAACCGCTCGTAAACAGCCTCGTTGACGTTGTTGCGGTAGCTGATGCCGTCGCGGTAATTGCGAATGTGCGACCAGCCAGTCAGCACGACGAACCCACGTTGAGCTAACCAGGACCCCCACCATTCTTCCGGCTTCGCATAGTCGGGCGAAGTCGATGTCCATGCGATGACCGCCGGAAACGGCCCGTCACCCTGTCCCTCCGGCAGCAGCAGCAGGTGTGACTGCAGGAAGTCAGTCTCGATGGGGATTTCCAGCTCGATCCGCGTGTATCCATCCTTCTTCTCACGTGAGACCTCGGCGGTCCTGGCGACATCTCCGAACCACTGGGCATCGTCACGACCGGGGGCGAGCTTGCCGAGAATGCGCTCCCAATGCTGCAACAGCTCGGGACGCCGCCGCTTCGTCCACTGGTCCGCAGTTTCAACGCGAGTTCCGTCGTCAGACACGAGTGGTGACGGAATTTCGAACTTGTGCTGATCCTGCATGAGCGGGATCGTCCAGCTCGGAGCGGTGTGATAGTTGAGTCGCCGGTTCTCTGGTGTTTCGCCAGCGTACGTCGCCCGGGCAGTGATGAGGGCTACGGCAATAACAAACCTGCAGGATCTGAACGTCATGAATTTCCTCGTATCTCTGGACAGTTCCAAAGTGACGCTGTCCAAACAGGGAAAACGCCGTTTTGTGTATGACATCTGACAGAGCAGCTTTCGGTCACGTTTCCACCGACGCAGGGACGGTGGGGAATCACTCACAACTTCAGAGCGTAGCAGCGAGTCGCATTGCCGGACTGACGTGTCGCTGCGACAATCGTTGGCTCGTTTCTCACGATACGTGATGTCAGGTCGTAAACGATGTCAATTGCTGGCTGTGAATCGTCTCACGGTCAGTCCCGCCAGTCCAGGGCACCGCAGACGGTGCTGCCTCCTCGGAGATGACCCATGCTGATGCGTAATCCGCTTCCCGTCTGGACTGTACTTACAGTCGCCCTTATCTGGCTGCCCGGTTGCACATCCGAATCGGAGACAACGTCCACCGGTGGAGCACCCAGCGGATCCGTGACAGAACCGGGGCAGCCACCCGCAGCACCTCCTGAGGTCGATGTTGCCGGCACCACGTCCGCGGCACCTTCGCTTCCAGATCAACTCACCCTGCCCGAGCCGGCCGGGCCGGATGGCGACCCTCCCGTCGGACTGCCGCAACTGTTTAATCCCGAACCTCCGGCGGGAGCAGAACAAATGGCGTCCGTGGAAGCAAAAGCCAGTTGGATGACCGACCTGGAGCAGGCCAAGGCGAAGGCTCAGGCCGAGGGTAAGGACCTGCTCATTGACTTTACCGGTTCGGACTGGTGCACGTGGTGTATTCGACTGGACAACGAAGTCTTCGCGTTTCAGCCGTTCTACGATTTTGCGGACGAGAACTTTGTGCTTGTGAAACTGGATTTCCCTCGCGGCCCCGGTGCCATCACTGAAGAACAGAGTGCTCACAACAATGCCGTGAAGGATCATTACGGTTCGGTCGTGGAGGGCTTTCCCACGATCCTGCTCGCCGATGCCGAAGGACGCGCGTATGCCCGGACGGGCTTTGAGTTCGGTGGACCTGCGAACTACGTCACGCATCTGACCGGACTGCAGGAAATTCGAACCGAGCGAGATGCAGCCTTTACCGCGGCTGCTGAACTGCAAGGCGCCGAGAAGGCGAAGAAGATTGAAGAGGGCCTGCTGACAATGGACCCGCCTCTGTTCTTTCCGAGTTACGAATCGGAAATCAGCGCGATCATTGAGCTGGATGCCGACAACGCCGCCGGACTTAGTGAGAAATACACCGACCAGCGCCGCGATTTTCGTTTTCTCAAACGCGTCTCTGCTGTGGAAGAAATCGCCAACACAGGCGAGCTGAGTGAGGTCGCTGATGAGGTGCTCAAGGAAATGGACAAGCTGGCGGCTGATTTCCCGGACCACAAAAGCGGTCTGGAGATGATCTCGTCGTTCCGCATGGTCGTCTTGCGGTCTGCGGAACGCTTCGACGCGGCCATCGAACTGGCGGACAGCCTGCTGGCCGCTGAGGACATTGAGCCGGAGTTTCAGTCCACCGTGTTGAATCAGAAGATTGGAACGCTGGTGGCAGCAAAGCGACTGCCTGAAGCGATTACGACGATGGACGCCCTGCTGACCACAACGGAAAGCCCGATGGAGAAGACCCAGATGATGGTGGCGAAGGCCACGTGGCAGGTCGAACTGAAACAACTCGATGCGGCCAAAGCGACGTTTGTCCTCGCACGTGAAACGGGTGGCCCGGAGGTGTGGGAACAGATCGACGCATACGAAGCCCGTGTGCTGGCCAAACCACCGGAACCGGAAAGCACGGATCCGAGTGATCCGAAACCGGCGGCTCCTGCGCCGACCGCTCCAGCGCCGACCGAAAAGCCGGCCGCTGAGTAGTTTCGAGAGGTAGCCGAAGTCGCAAGGCTTTGGCTGGACTCGGGCAACCAAACTCTTGCGAATTCAGCTACATCCATCACTTCACAACTGACACGCCACTACCTTCCGGTGGGTGTCAGTCTGCACGTCGTGTTGACGGATACGGACGTCAGCGGGCTAACACGCGATGCTCGCCTCTCCCACTCCCTCACTGGCGCACCGTAAGTTCCATCCGGAATTAGTTGCCTGACCTGAATCGGCGCCGGGCATGAACATGGGGGACGATTGCGATTCCGCAATTTGGGGAACTTCTCTGGTACCCCAACGTCCCAAGTACCAGACCGTTCGAACGTTGTGTTCGACGAGTTCGCCGGGACTGGAGGCCCGGTCGACGCATTTGTTGAAAAGCTTGCAGTTGCGTCAGTACGCATTTTCCCTCATGCCATCCGGCCTTAAACTGTGTCACCAACGCATTTTGACTCCGGTTCGTCTCCGCATGTTTCACAGGGAACAGGACTATTCGCCATGAACGGCACGCCTTCTGATGACCGGATTTCCGCGTGGCTCGACAACGAGCTGCCGCTCGCAGAGCGAGCTGAAATCGAAGAACAACTTGCGGGGTCCCCTGAAATGAGACAGGACACCGAAGAACTGAGGCAGGTCTCCGAGCTGGTGCGTGGTCTTCCGACCGAGCGTGCTCCGGAAGAGCTCCAGGCAGCAGTCATGCGGAGCATCGAGCGTGACACGTTGCTGGCGGGCGATGCACCCGCAGCGGCGCGATCAATACGGCTGAGCCAGATTCTATCGGTGGCAGCCGTCGCCGTTCTGCTGGGCGGGATCGCCTTGCTGCTGGTGGACCGTGGGGGCCAGCCGCGACCGGATGATCGTCCGGAAATCGTCGAACGATCTTTCGCGCCGACCGAAGTTCAGGCGCAGAAACGGCAAGAGCCTAAGGCGACGGAACAGAAGCAGGACGACGACAGCGAGTCTGGTACGGACAAGCCTGGTTCGGTTGAAACGCCGTCGCCGGACGCCCAGTAGGGCGAAACGGACCGGACATTCGTCGCACTTCGAGTCTTCCGTCGTCAGGCATGCGCGCCGTGCGCGCGCATCGTAGGATGGGCACTCCTGCCCGTCCCGGCACCGGCAATGGACGGGCAAGAGTGCCCATCCTACTTTTGGTTGCGGCTCTGCCGCTTTGGTACCTGTCCAAGAACAAAACCGTGAAGCGGTAGGCGGATTTCTCCGAAATCCGCTGCCCTGGACCTGGCAAGATTGAGCGGCAGTCGATGTGCCGGCAGGTTGCGATGTCGTCTGGTCCCGATTTCGGAGAAATCGGGCTACCGCTCACGCACGGCCTGCTTCGCGGTCTTGTTTGTGGTCAGGTACTTACGTGCTTGGCTGCGGTTCGCCGGCGGTCTTCATGTGCGGTGAGGCCAGCAGCAGCATCTCGCACAGCAGAAACGCAAGCACTGCTCCGATCAACCATTTCCACAGGTCACGGCCGCGGACGCGGGCACCTTCGACACTCAGCGGTTCGTCCGCTTCCAGCCAGCGAAAAGCGTCCTCACCCATTCGCTCCTGAAATGCGAGCGAATCAAATGCTTCCAGCTCGGACTCTTCCGGCGGGCAGTTGAACGACAGCGGAATCTCGCTGCGGAACGACTCATCCTCGGCGTCTTCTTCGGTCGAGATCGAAGCGACTCGGTAATGCCCCTGCAACATTGTGCGTTGAATCCGGATGCCGAATCGTTCGGCGCTCAGTGCCTCGACGGCCAGCGTCTCCTGGCGTTTGTCTGGCAGCGTCAGCTCCCAGCGGAGCTGATCGGAACGCCGGGCCGGTAACGTGACGTCGTCGCCAGTTTCAAAGGTTCGTCGCGGGAGCGTGTCTTCCAGCAATTGCCGCAACATGCGATCGAACATCAGAATCGCATTCGTTCCCGTGAGTGTGTTCCAGCTTGAGAACAAACCGGTCGAGACAAACAGGATGCGGCCTGCTCCCACGCGACGTTCCACCAGAAACGGGCTGCCGCTCCCACTGAAACGCGCCAGTACACGCGGTCGTGACTGCGTGGCCAAAGCTTCGGGAGTGAGTTCATTAATTGCGGCCAGCGTGTCGGTGTCCGCCCAGGCCAGCCATTCGGGGTTCATCTCGCGACGCTTCTCGAGGTCAAAGATGCGCTCCGCCTCATCATCCTCAGTCAGATTGCCGACGCGTTCCTGATCCTGCCATGCGGCGATCCGGGCGTCTGATTCGGACAGGAACGTACGCACCGCAGCGATACGTTCTGCCTCGGTAGTCGTCATTGCCTCGACGATCGGGTCGTCCAGCTCGACCTGCACTGCTTTGAAGAACAGGGGGAGCTGATACAGGTCTTCCTGTACTTCGAGCGGTTCGCCTTCGATCAGGAAGAAGTCGTGCTGCATCGTGCGGAAGTCGAGGTAGAACGGTTCGAGCGTTCCGACAGCGACTTCGGGAAGTTGTCCGATGGGTTCGCTGCTGAGTGGTCCCGGTAGTATGCCGGAGCCGTCCAGCCATGCAGCTTCGTTCCAGCGATCCGCGTCGAAATCGGCACCCGCGGCAATGATCAGCGGACCGCCCTGTTCGGCGTATTGCCGGAGCAGGGGCGTCATCTCTCCAGGGGTGGACACTCCGGCGACCACGACCAGCCGCGCGTCGCTGAGTGCTTCCTCAGTCAATCTCTCGGGCGTGAGATGACGAATGCGGACCAGCTGCCGACCCACTTCTTCGTCAGTCGATGTGCGCGGAGCCAGCAGGCGTCGCAACCGATACGTCTCACCGATCTCGGCCTGATCGAGGTTCTCGTCTTCTCCGAACTGGTCAATGAACAGCACGGGCAGCCCGGCGACGACCGGCACGACCAGGTGCCGAGCGTTGTCACGCGCCAGTCGGTCACCCACGCCACCTTCCAGACTGACCGTGGCGCTTGCTTTCAGATATCGCGCAGCGGCCACACCTTCGCCGAGGGCTCCGGTATCAGTTACGTCACCGAGCTGCTGCCGAAATTCGATTTCACGCGACTGGCCCGGTTCCAGATCAATCAGCCGGCTGGCCAGTTCCTCGCCCTCGACTGACAGCGCGACCTGCACGTTGGTGACCGGCTGTTCGCCGCTGTAACGCACGGTCGCCAGAAACACTGCCGGCGTTTCCGTGTCGGCAACTCCGTCTTGAAGCTTGAAATCGCTGATCCACACATTTTCGACTGTCTCGGGAGCAATACGCATGATCTGCACGTCCGCCAGTGCTTCCAGCCGGCTCTTCGCCGTCCCGCCCAGCCACAGATGTGTCTGCTGGTCGCTGATCAGCACGATCCGCTTGGCCGGCACTTGCGGTACCTGGCGACACGCCTCGTTGGCCAGTTCCAGAGCCTGTCCGGCGCGTCCGATGCGGTCGACAATCTGAACCCGATCCAAGGCACTCTTTGCGTCCGTCTTGTTGCGGTAGGCGCTGGTCGCTTCGACCTCGCTGGAACCACAGATGGGAATGATGTGCACCTGACTGCCTGCCGGGAGCGCATC